>ENA-UEQS01000125-UEQS01000125.1-human-gut-metagenome-genome-assembly--contig:-NODE-125-length-60444-cov-21.014213_pt1 | contig 60444 bp, 61 predicted proteins | sample MGYA00242953_ERZ507953 | MGnify/ENA primary metagenome ERZ507953 (study PRJEB26167, sample SAMN06115474) | human gut metagenome | host: Homo sapiens | place: China:Jiangsu | collected 2016-07-06...
ATTGATTTTGGAGATTCTGGAATTATAGATGAATATTGTGATTTTATATACTTACTTGAAGATAGTGAAGAAGAAATTGGCGTGTCTTTTGGAGAAGATATATTAAGATTATACGGAAATATTGATATTTCAAAAGCAAAGGAATATCAAGATGTTGTAGAACAATATTATCCAATAGAAACTATTGTATATGGTATTAAAAATAATAGACCTGATTTTATAGAAAAAGGTAGAAAAGAGATTTATATAAGAACTCGCAAAGATGAAAAATTAAGGAAGTGATGATATGGTTAAAAACTATCCGGAAGAAGTAGAAGAACAAGTTGATAAAATAAAGAAAGTTTTATAAATGGTGGTACAAATGGATATATATGATTTAATGAAACAAGTTAATGACGCATTCAATCAAAGATACTGTTTCAGCAGTAAAAGAAAAAATAGTAAGCGGTACGGCTTTACTATTTTAGACAATCCCAGTTTGTCAGTATCTTAAATAGAATATATGTGACAGAAAACATCGTAGAAATACGGTGTTTTCTGTTACCCAAAACCCCACAATTTCATACATAACCACAGGTTAGTACAAATACCTTGTGTGATTTTTTGAAAGGCTTAGAAAGGCAATTTTGCCCGATTTTCGCCCCGAAAAATGACAGAAACAAGGCAGTAAGTATCTTCCCTGTGGTTTTTTTGTTTTCAGGCGGAAAGGAGGATTGATATGCCGAGAATGAGCAAGAAACGGAAACAAGAGTGGGCGTTGTTTCTGAATGAAAGAAATCGCATTACCTACAACGAACTTTGCAGAAAATGCAGCAATGACTGCAAGCAGAGTTTATGAAAGAGAGGAACGGACTATATGAAAGAACAGAAACATTCTTATTCGCAACGTATAGGAAAAACAACATTTATCGTAAATGTAAAGCAGTCCGAAAGTGCCAAAAAGCCCTTGAATACGGTGTTTCAGGATATATGCAAACACGAGGTTTTGGGCGGCTTCTTTACGGACAAATCGTTTAATTTAGAAAATCCACAAAAAGTATCTTGACAAACTCAATCCCGAGGGATTAAGCGGTGCGATACTGTACTCGCTACGAAACAGTCCCCCGGACTGTTTCTCCCAAATGCTAACGCATTTGGAGCCTCGTGTCTCTTGCACTGCGTGCAATTCACTCATCGCACCCTACAATTTTTTTACAAATACACGCCTACTCTTATTTTCCCCGCCGTGCGGCCAAGGCGAATTTGGACCGGTACGCCCCGGCAGCGGCGCGGGCCAACACGGCGTCCGGTGCAATGGACGAAAACACCCACCAACAGGAAGTGCCGCCCAGCGGCGAATGCTCCGTCTGCCAGCCCTGCTGCAAATGGTAGCGGGCCAGGTGCACATTCCGGGGCAAACAAAGCCCGTCCGCATACAAAATGCCCAAGGCATAATCCGCTGCGGGCAGCGCTGGGCACCACCGCTCCAACTGACCGAAAATATCAACCCCCGGTGCCGGTGTCAAGCCATACGCCCACACCGGCGCCATATAGGCACAACTGATCGGGTCTGCGGCAACTGCCTGCCACACTCCACGATGGGTGACCAACCGAGCCAGCCCGGCAAAATCACTCTCGGCCACGCCGTCCCTGACCCTTTGGCGCAGGGCGGATAGGCTGCTGCTTTTTTCCATCTCACTTTGCATTGTTTCACCAACTTATTCGCTGCATCGTAGCACTAATGGGTACTATAATAGAAGATTAGCAAATTTTTATGCTAAAGTCAATAGTACCAATCAGTGGTGCGGAGGTGGCGTTGTGTATTTTAGAAGGCTGCGGGATCTGCGAGAGGACAGAGACCTGAAGCAAACGGATGTGGCCGCCTTGCTGGGCATTCGCCAAACCGTCTATTCCCGCTACGAGCGGGGCTACCAAAATCTGCCGCTGGAGCACCTGCTGGCACTGGCGGACTACTACGGCGTATCTACCGACTACATTCTCGGCCGCACCGACAACCCCAAAACAAATCCATAACCATCGATCCAAGCCACCCTTTCCGGTGGCTTTTTTGTTAGGCTGATTGCGACACCGGTTAGGTGGTGTTGAGCGTAGCAAAACAGAGGGATTAAATAGTGGATCCCTCTACGCATATTCGCACCACGCCGCAGGCATACTATCCTTAAAATACTGCATTTTGCGGTAAATGTCAATACATCAAATTGCGGTATTTTATAATAACCCCGGTGATAGTATGTTTCAAAGAATACGAGACCTGCGGGAGGATCGCGACCTGACCCAAAAGCAAGTGGCGACGGTGCTCAACTGCTCCCAGCAGGTTTATTCCAATTACGAATTAGGCCAACGGGATCTGCCCACCGCCGTGTTGCTGGCACTGGCGGACTACTACGGCGTATCTACCGACTACATTCTTGGCCGCACAAACGATCCGACTATCCAAAAATAAATATAAACACGGCAAAACGCCATCGAGTGTACCAAGGCTCGATGGCGTTTTGCCTTTTTATATCTCCCGCTGGCCGCTGTACTTGGCTACGGCATAAAGGGCATACGTTCGTGCGTTGCGCTCACACAGCTGGTGGCGAATGGATGAGCCGCTGCCGCCCTGTCCCGCTCCTTCGATAAAGTAAAACCCATCGTACGCACCGATCCCCGCCTCCGCGCCCTGCGATAAGGCACATTATCTACAAAAAGGAGCGATCCGTTAATGGAATTGCTCCTTTTTTCTTATTATATTATGTATTACCGAAAGCGCACCTTTTCAGCCGCGCAGACGGGCGTACAGATGGAGAAAATCCTGCTCCACCCGATCAAAGGGCAGCTGCGTCCAATCCGGGGTGCGTTGCAGGGGCGGGGCATTCGTGGGGATCACCTCGCCGGTAAAATGCAAAAATTCCGCCGACAGCATGGCGTTGTCAATCTCCGTGACCGTCTGCCACTGCGCCGGAGTAGGCCGAGCCTCTACCAAGGTGTCAAACAGAAGCGCCAGCAGCCGCTCCTCTGCCCGGACGAATTCCGGCAGCCGGGCCTTCACCGGCCGGGTCACATCGCTCATATACGCCTCTGCGCCGTCATGGAGCAGGCAATACAGTGCCATTTGGTTCGCTTCACCACGCACCAGTGCCTCTCGGGCGCAAGCCAAAGAGTGCTGCCCCACGGAGTAAAATACCGGGAAATGGCCGTTGGCGCGAGTCATCAGAGACTGGGCGTGGGCAATATCCCGCACATCCAGATCCGCCGCCACCGCGTGGTACGGGTCAAAATGCCGCCCGGTGTAGGTAGAAATCGGTTTGTACATACCGTCGCCTCCGGTTAAGTTTCTATTGTATAGTAGGACAAGGAACCGTTCCCTGTTCTATACTTAGGCTCCCTTGCAAAGGGTGACTCCCCGCAGTGCGGGGAGATGTCGCGCAGCGACAGAGGGGACGGGCACCGGTTAGGTGCTGTCAGCGCAGCTGACTGAGGGATTGCACCGGAGGTGAAAATGCAGAGTGCTTTTACCGTATAATCCCTCCACCGCCTACGGCGGTCCCCCTCCCTTTACAAGGGAGGCATAACTTTATAAAACACCCGGCGCAACCGCCCGCTGCAAATCATTATAACACAAGAAAGCACCGCTGAAAAGCTGAATTTTGGTGAACATTGACAAAAGTGGAAATTCCGCTTGATTATTTGGCAAAAGCGGTATAAAATAAAGACTGCAATACAAGGGCGCATAGCGCCCGGGTAAATTCAAATATTTTTCGGAGGTAATTCCAAATGGTAAGAGTTGCTATCAATGGTTTCGGCCGTATCGGCCGTCTGGCTTTCCGTCAGATGTTCGGCGCAGAAGGCTATGAAGTGGTTGCCATCAACGACCTGACTTCTCCCAAAATGCTGGCTCACCTGCTGAAGTACGATTCTTCTCAGGGCAAGTACGCACTGGCTGACACCGTGTCCGCTACCGATGACTCCATCATCGTAGACGGCAAAGAGATCAAGATCTATGCAAAGGCTGACGCTTCTGAGCTGCCCTGGGGCGAGCTGAAGGTAGACGTAGTGCTGGAGTGCACCGGTTTCTACACTTCCAAGGAGAAGGCTTCTGCTCACATTAAGGCCGGTGCCCGCAAGGTTGTTATTTCTGCTCCCGCAGGCAACGATCTGCCCACCATCGTATACAATGTAAACCACGAGACCCTGAAGGCTGAGGACACCGTGATCTCCGCCGCTTCCTGCACCACCAACTGCCTGGCTCCCATGGCAAAGGCCCTGAACGACTTTGCTCCCATCCAGAGCGGTATTATGTGCACCATCCACGCTTACACCGGCGACCAGATGACTCTGGACGGCCCGCAGAGAAAGGGCGACCTGCGTCGTTCTCGTGCTGCTGCCGTGAACATCGTGCCCAACAGCACCGGTGCTGCTAAGGCTATCGGCCTGGTTATCCCCGAGCTGAACGGCAAGCTGATCGGCTCTGCACAGCGTGTTCCCACCCCCACCGGTTCCACCACCATCCTGACCGCTGTCATCAAGACCGACAAGGAAGTGACCGTTGAGGCCATCAACGCTGCTATGAAGGCTGAGTCCACCGAGTCCTTCGGTTACAACACCGACGAGATCGTATCCTCCGACATCGTGGGTATGCGTTACGGTTCTCTGTTCGATGCTACCCAGACCATGGTTCTGAAGGTTGCTGACGACACCTATGAGGTTCAGGTTGTTTCTTGGTATGATAACGAGAACTCCTACACCTCTCAGATGGTTCGCACCATCAAATACTTCTCCGAGTTGGGCTAATCCCTCTCGATATAGAGAAAACCAAAGACCGACAGGTTCGCCTGCCGGTCTTTTTTTACACGCTGACAGACCAAGAGAAAGCGAGATAAATTTCGTATTTTGCGAGCGGGTGCCGTTAATATCACTCGCTACGAAACAGTCCACCGGACTGTTTCTCCCAAATGCTAACACATTTGGAGCCTCGTGTCTCTTGCGCTACGCGCAATTCACTCCTCCGAGCAAAAGACGAAAAGCGCCAAAAGCGGCTTGAACTCGATGTTCAAGCCGCTTTTTTCAAATCAATCGTAACAACAAATGTCAGCGGCAGGAGCAAGCCCCTGCCCTACGAATGGAATACTTCATTTTTTAACCGGCGCGGTTTAGCCGCTTTATCGACGGTCTGATCACCGAAAGATCACGGCAAACAGTTCCTCGATCCGCTCCGTTTGACCGGTTAGGTACAGGTAGCCGAACAGCGCCTCCACCCCGGTGGCGCAGTGATACTCGCCAACGGTGGCGCTCTTGGGCTGGTGGCCGGTCTTGGCATTGCGCCCTCGCTTAAACACCGCCAGTTCTTCCTCTGTCAGCAGCGGCTCCATGCGGGCAAAGGCCGCCGTTTGGGCCTTGGCGCTGACGAACTTCACGCTCTCCCGGTGCAGGTCGTTCACCGGCCGATTGGCCAGCGCAACCAGGTGGCAGCGCACCTGCATCTCATACACGCAGTCGCCGATAAAGGCCAAATTCAGCGGGCTTAGCTGCCGCGGATCTGTGTTCAACACTTCCATACTTGCTCCTTACGGAATGTACTCAAACTCAATATCATACAGGCTGACAATATCGCCCTCCTGGATCCCCCGCTGCCGCAGCGCCTCAAACACGCCGCTCTTCTCCAGCACCCGCTGCATGTATTGCAGCGCCTCGTAGTCCTCCACATCAATGCCCTTAAGCACCTTGGGAAACCAGGGAGCCTCTACCAGGTAGTAGCCCGGCTCCGGATTGGTGATGGTAAAGCCGGTACTGTTTTGCACCAGCAGCTCCGTGGGGATCTCCTCCGGCTCGTACTCCTTCACCGGGGGCAGCGTTTGCAGCCGGTTCCACACTGCGTTCATCAATTCCCGGGTGCCCTCCTGAATGGGCGCGCAAATCGAATAGTAGTCATAGCCCTTGGCCTCTACATAGGCTTTCAGCCGTTCAATTTGCTCCGGCTCCGCCATGTCGATTTTATTGCCCGCCACGATCTGGGGCGCTTTGGCCAGCTCCGGGTTGAACTTCTCCAGCTCCCGGTTGATGGCGTCAAAATCCTCGATCGGGTCTCGTCCCTCGTGACCGCTTACATCCACCAGGTGCACCAGCAACCGGCAGCGCTCCACATGGCGCAAAAAGTCATGACCCAGGCCCACGCCGTCTGACGCACCCTCGATCAACCCGGGAATATCCGCCAGCACAAAGCTGTTGCCCGCACCCATGGACACCACGCCCAAATTGGGCACCAGGGTGGTAAAGTGGTAGTCGCCGATTTTGGGCTTGGCCTGGCTGACCACGGAGATCAGGCTGCTTTTGCCCACACTGGGAAAGCCGATCAGCCCCACATCCGCAATGAGCTTCAGCTCCAGACTGATCTCCCACTCCTCGCCGGGCACGCCGGGCTTGGCAAAGCGAGGCACCTGCCGGGTGGGGGTGGCAAAGTGCATATTGCCCCAGCCGCCCTTGCCGCCCTTGGCTGCAATAAACCGCTCTGTCTTGCTCATATCCGCCATAACGGCGCCGCTTTGCACCTCGCGGATCACCGTGCCCCGGGGCACGCGAATTTCCAGATCCTGGCCCTTACGGCCGTACTGCCGACCGCCACGACCCGGCTCGCCGTTCTGGGCCGCATATTTCCGTTTGTAACGAAAGTCTGCCAGGGTAGCCAAATTATCGTCTACCACAAAGACCACATCGCCGCCCTTGCCGCCGTCACCGCCGTCCGGGCCGCCGGCAGCCACATACTTCTCTCGATGAAAGGCCACTGCACCGGCACCGCCGTCGCCGCCTTTGATTTTGATTTTCGCAATATCTGCAAACACAGGGTATCCCTTCCTTTCTGTGTTGTTTTTTCAATAGTACCATAAAAACGCGGGAATTACAACAAAAGTTCGTGGAAAATGCCGCCGCCCGCTCCCTTGCGCCCCGCCGGGGACTATGATAAAATAAGAGTGTACAAAAAAGAGAACAGCAAGACCCTAAGAAGGAGGTCCCACGATGAACATTTGGCATGACATCAGCCCCAAGCGGATCCGCAAAGACCGCTTTTACGCCGTGATTGAAATTCAAAAAGGCGGCAAAAACAAGTACGAACTGGACAAGGAGACCGGTATGCTCAAGCTGGACCGAGTGCTCTTTACCTCTACCCACTATCCGGCCAACTACGGCTTTATCCCCCGCACCTACGCCAGCGACAAGGACCCGCTGGATGTGCTGGTACTGTGCAGCGAGCAAATTCAGCCCATGACCATCGTGGAGTGCGCCCCCATTGGCGTACTGATGATGGAGGACGGCGGCGCCAAGGACGAAAAGATCATTGCCGTGCCGGTAAACGACCCCAACTACAACTGCTACACCAACATTGACCAGCTGCCCGCCCACTATTTTGAGGAGATCAAGCACTTTTTTGAGGTGTATAAAACCCTGGAAGTGAGCAAGAGTACCTCCGTGCTGGAAGTAGATGATCGGGCAAAGGCGGAAGAAATCATCCAGTCCTGCATGGATGAGTATATCCGCAAATTCCAAATGTAATCCAAACACCCATAAAAACCGCGGTGCCCTTATAAAAAAGGGCACCGTTTTTGTTTCTATAATCGGTTAACCATGGGAGCGGTTCGTATCCGCCTGCGCATTTCCCGCCGCGGCTTTCCGCTTCTTCCCAAACACCAAGCACAGCACCAGCAGCAAGGGAAAGACGATCCCCGCCAAAATCCCTCGGCGCATATTGCCGTCGCACACCCGGGTAACCATACCCGCCAGGGTGGGTCCGGCGCTGCACCCCAGGTCACCGGCCAGAGCAAACAGGGCAAACATCGCCGTGCCGCCCTTGGGAATGGCAGCAGAGCCTTTGCTAAAGGTGCCCGGCCACAGAATACCCACCGAAAAGCCGCACACGGCGCAGCCCACCAGCGACAGGAACGGGTTTGGCACCAGCGCGATTGCCAAATACGCTGCCACACACAGCAGGCTGCTGCCCAGCATGCACTTCTCCAAATGCAGCTTGTAACCCCACTTGCCGTAAATCAGCCGTGCGGTACCCATCAGCGCCGCAAAAGCCATGGGGCCTGCCAGGTCGCCTACGGTTTTGGTGACCCCCAGCCCCTCCTCCGCAAAGGCGGACGCCCACTGGCTAACGGTATTCTCCGCCGCACCGGCGCCCAGCATCATCAGCATCAATAGCCAAAACACCTTGTTGCGGCACAGTTCCTTTAAGGTCAGACCCGCGCCGCCCTCCGGGTTCAATGGATAAATCGGCGCTGTGGCAAAAAGCACGCCGTTTAAGATGGGCACCGCCGCCCACACCAGCGCCAGCGCTTTCCAGTTTGCTATACCAAAAACGGTAAAGAACAGGGTGGACAGCAGCACCACACCCATCTGCCCCCAGCAATAGAACGAATGGAGCAGGCTCATGGCGGAGGCTTTGTTATCTGTTGGGCAGGCCTCCAAAATGGGGCTGACCAGCACCTCCAACAGCCCGCCGCCCAGAGCGTACACCACCACCGCCAGCAAAATACCCACAAACGGGTCGGCAGTACGATCCGGCAAAATCGTCAGCAAGATCAGCCCGGCAGCTGCAAAGCCGTGGGCCAGCAGAACAGACGCCCGGTAGCCAATCCGGTCAATGAACCCGGCGGACAGCAGATCTACACACAGCTGGATGAGAAAATTCACAGTGATCAGCAGGGTAATCTTTTGTAGCGGCACCCGGTAGTCGGTCTGGAAGGTGACAAACAGCAGGGGCACAAAGTTGTTTACAATGGCCTGCACAATATAGCCGATAAAGCAGGCATACATGGTCTTTTGATAGGGCTTTTTCATCTTTTTTCTCCTTGACGAGCAGCGCACTGCCGGTAGAAATCCAGTGTATTATAGCACGGCAACGAGGCTGCTGCAAGTGGCCGTTGACAAAGGACCGTTTTTTTGCTTATAATGAAGAAAAATGCACGGAGGTGCCCCCCTATGGCAATGAAAGACAGAATGCACACCGGTGCGCTGTACCTGCCCGGCGATGATGAAATTATGAACCGGCAGCAGCTGTGCCTGGACCGTCTGTATGAATTCAACCACACCCGGCCTACAGAGATGGACAAGCGCCAGGCGCTGATGAAAGAGATGTTTGCTGAACTGGGCGAGAACTGCTATATTGAGCCCCCGTTTTATTCTAACTTCGGCGGCGCGCATGTGCATTTGGGCAACCATGTGTACTGCAACTTTGCCGTTACTATGGTGGACGACACCCATATTTATATCGGCGACAACACAATGATCGCCCCCAATGTGACCATCGCCACCGCCGGCCACCCGGTGCTGCCGGAGCTGCGGGAGTACGACTACCAATACAATATGCCGGTGCGCATTGGCCGTACCTGCTGGATCGGCGCCGGAGCAATCATCCTGCCCGGAGTCACCGTCGGCGACAACACGGTTATCGGCGCCGGGTCCGTCGTTACCAAAGACATTCCCCCCAATGTAGTGGCGGTTGGCAACCCCTGCCGCGTGCTGCGCCCCATCAGTGATCGGGACAAAAAATACTACTTCCGGGATCACCCCATTGACCATACCCAAATCGCTCAGGATTTGGAGGAAAACAAATAAGCACAAAACAAACCCCGCAGGCAGCCGAAACGGTCGCTTGCGGGGCGATTTTCTGTATGTTTAGTCGTTGTCCAGCAGAGATTTGTAAAATTCGCAGTAATCCGTGCGGTGCTGGGCGGTAAAGTTCATGGCCTCCCGGGGGTGACGGTTCAGTTGGCCGGTGAACATATATTGCAGGTCAAAGCCCCACTGCACCCCGGACTCCCGCAGGGGGATCATATACTTCTCAATAAAGATCAGCAGGCTGTACAAGCTGTACTTGGGGTTCTTTAAGAAGCCCAGCAGCAGCTCCATAGCGCAGTTGCCGGCGCCCCGACCCATACCCATGGCGGTGGCGTCCAGGTAGGACACACCGTAGGACAGGGTCTCAATGGTGTTGGCAAAGGCTAAGTTCTGGTTGTTGTGGGCGTGGAAGCCCACCTGTTTGCCGGCAGCAGTGGCCGCTTCTAAGTACCGCTGGGCCAGCACACCGGCATTCTCCGGGTACAGGGAGCCGTAGCTGTCTACCAGGTAGATCACATCCACCGAGGAGTTACACAGCATCTCCAGCGCCTCACCCACCTGGCCGGATCCGGCCTGGCTGATGGCCATAATATTGCAGGTGGTCTCGTACCCCAGGTCATGGAAATACTCGATCATCTCAATGGCTGCCGGGATCTGGTGAATGTAGCAGGCCACGCGCACCATATCGATGACGCTCTCGCTCCTCGGCAAAAAGTCCGTTTTAAAATCGCAGCGGCCTACATCTGCCATCACGGAAATCTTCATATCGCTTACATTTTCGCCAACAATGGCACGAATGTCCTCTTCCTTGCAGAACTTCCACTTGCCAAAATCCGCCTCGTTGAAAAGGGTGCGGCTGGCCTTATACCCAAACTCCATATAGTCCACGCCGCTTTTGATATTGGTCTTATACAGTTCCCGCACAAATTCGTCGCTGAAGTCAAAGTTGTTGCACAGTCCGCCGTCGCGAATGGTAGCGTCCAGCACCTTAATGTCGGTGCGCACGCCCATTAAATTGCCTTTTCTGGGGGTCATGATTGGTTACTCCTGTTCCTGTTATCATTTTACACTTGGCGCTTTAGCGCTTTAAAGCCCATTAGTACTTAGGTGGTATTATAACACCACTCGCTCCCCTTGTCAACGGCAAAAGGCAAAAGAAAGGCAAAAAAATGCAGCGCGCCCGCAAAACAAGGAACCGTCCCCTGTTCACGGGCATCTATTTTGACAAGGGGCGGCTTTTTTGTTATACTGTATCATAAAGTAGACTATCAAACTTTACGCAAAAATAAAAAGAGCGGAGAAGAAAATGGAACGGATACTCATTCGCGCCGGGGTAGCGCCCTGGGCGGAATACAATGCCCTGGATGTAATCACCGACAAGATCATCGGCAACAACACCGGGAATCTGCTGTTTGCCAACAGCATCACCCGGCTGGTGGCCACTGCGGACAGCCGGGTGGACTTTATCTCTGACCTGATGTTGGTGAAAAAGCAGATTACAGCCCAAGAGATCAATGAGAACTACGACCGGCTGATCCTGCCCATGGCCAACGCCTTTCGGGAGGACTTTGCCCGCAAGTGCTTAAAGCACTGGACGGCACTGATTCGCCAGCTGACGATTCCCGTAACGGTCACCGGCATTGGCATTCAGCTGCCCTACGAGCCACACCTGGAGCAGCCCCGGGAATTTGACGGCGCTGCCCGGGACTTTATCGCCGCCGTGCTGGATCATTCTGCCAGCGTGGGCGTGCGGGGCCAGATCACCTATGATTATCTCAAAGGACTGGGCTTTTCCCAGATCGATGTGACCGGCTGCCCCTCTTTGGCACTGAACGGCCCGGGTCTACCCCTGCGAGAGAAGCAGCCTTTGACCCCGGAATCCAAGCTGTGCTTTACCGGCTCTGTGTCCAATCCGCCGGATTTCAAAAAGTTCGCCGTGCGCTGCACCGAACGGTTCCCCAACACCTACTTTGTGCCTCAGTTTATTGACGATTTGCGGCTGATGTACCTGGGGATCCCCCACCCGGACACGGCAGACAGCCGCGTGCTGCACCCCACCAATCTGGACCACCCGGTATTTGTGGAGAACAAGGCCCGGTTCTTCATCAACCTGCCCAGTATGTTTGCCTTTAATCGAGAGATGGACTTTAACTACGGCACCCGCATTCACGGTGCCATCGGCAATATTCTGTGTGGCGTGCCCAGCCTGCTGTTCCCCACGGACGCCCGCATTCGGGAGCTGGCAGAGTATCACAACGTTCCTGCCATTCCCGCCTCTGCCGTCACACCGGACACGGATCTGGCAGCGCTGTATGATCAAACCGACTTCCGCCAGGTGAACAACGGCCACGCGGAGCGGTTCTGGCACCTAATCGACTTCTTGAATGAAAACGGGATCAAGACCATTTACGATGACCGCACAGGCACGCCTGCCCGCTCGCTGTACGACGAAAAAACGGCAGCCACTTCTTATGCTCAGCCGGTACATTCCATGCTGGTGCGCCCGCCGGAGGAGATCGCCCGCCGGGTGGATACCGCCGTGCGCCTGCAACGCAAAGAGATAGAGGACGACAGCCGCCTGGCCACGCAGCTGCGAGACAGTCAGCGCAAGATCACCCAGCTGCAAGAGCGCAACAAAAAGCAAGCCGCGCAAATTCAGGCGCTAAAAGAAGAGCGCAAAGCCCTGAAAACAGAACTGAAAGCAACCAAAAAGCCCCTGCGCCGCCTGGCTTGGTACCAGCGCACCTCCACCTTTGGCATTGGTCTCGCCCGCCTGAAAAAGAAGCTTCGCCGATTACTGGGGAAAGAAAAATAAATGCGGTTCGCTGTAACTACCGAGCCTGCAAAATTTGGAAACAGGGGTCTGTCCCCTGTTGCCCCTGTTCGGCGATGAAAGCAACAATAAAAAAGGACAGTCCAAGGACTGTCCTTTTTGTTATGGATTTATAAGGAGAACTTATGCGTTCTTCTCAGCGATAGCAGCCTGAGCTGCCATCGGTACATAGCGCCAATCATTTCATATCCACACGCTCACATTCAAGTCTGCCCACTTGTAGACTCTCCTGCGGGTCGAAAAGCTGTAGATATACTTCTTTGCATCGTCGATCGTCAGCGTAAAGGCGCCGATTTTGATGTGGTCATCAGGGTCAAATTCGCCATCTGCATTGTTTCCGGTTCTCAGATACCAACGGAACTCATCCTTTGACACCCAAATGCGCTCAATGAATGCCTCCACAATGCTTTCTGGGATAACCGAGTAATCAAATCCGGTATACTCCTTCAAACGCTCTCGCAGTTCCAAGAGCTTGACGGAATAGTCCTCGTTGCTTGTCTGCTCCTTCTCAGGCTGCAAGCCTTTGATTTCTTCTGTGAGCTTTGCAACACGATCCTCGATCTCCTGCTTCTTTGAGCGAAACATTTCCTTATCAATGTCACCCTCGGCTCTCATCTCGATTAGGTTTGTCCGCTTATTCATCAGCTTCTCGATTTCGCCTTGCTTGCGCCGGATAACATCTGTATTGTCCGGCAATTCCTCCTGATCCGCAATGTGCTTTTCGAGCATCGCATAGGACAAGTCCATTACTTTGTCTGCATTTTCGATGTACCGGTCAAAGACTTGTTCCGCCATCATTTCCAGCTTCCAGCCCTGAATATAGGGTGATTCACACGAATGCTCAATGGATATGCCTTTGTTCAGACGTTTGGCGACGCTCCCCCGGTTTACCGATGTGTAGCATTGGTAATCAACGCCGTCTGTCCGTCCGTCACGGGAATGAAACCGCAAGTTGAATTTGTTTCCGCACTGGCAAATCATCAACCGTCCGTAAACAGTGGTATGTTGCATTCTTCCTGTTTTGCGTTTCCCTTTGTTATGGTTTTTCAGAACCACCGACTTGGCATCCATCAGTTTTTGTACTTGCTCATACTCCTCGACGGTTACGATTGGCTCGTGTGTACCTTGAACCTGAACATACTCCAAATCACCGTAATTCTTGATTTTCTTCTGCTTTAGGAAATCAGGCGTATACTCCTTGTGGTAGGTTATGATGCCGCAGTAAAAGGAATTACGAAGCATTTTCGAAATGTACGATGCAAACCACCGTTCCTTTCCCAGCGCCGTCAGCCGCCCCGCTTTCTCAAGTTCGTACTGGATGGTTGTTACTCCCATTCCACTCAGGTACATATCATAAATCATCCGCACCGTCTTTGCCTGTTCGGGGTTGATGACCATCTCCTTGCCGACACGGTCGTATCCGAGGATATTCCCGTTGCCGTAGAACACACCGTTTTGCATAGAGGTCTGCTGTCCGGCTTTTACACGGATGGATGTCTTGCGGCTCTCATCCTGTGCAAGCGTTGCCATGATCGTAAGCCGCAGTTCACCGTCGCCGTCAAAGGTTTTGATGTTATCGCTGAGGAAAAACACCTCCACACCGTATTCCTTCAACAGCCGAGTGTACTGAAGGGTATCCACCGTGTTTCTCGCAAAACGGGAAACCTCACGAGTTATAATCATATTGAACTTCTTCTGCCGTGCATCCTCAACCATTTTCATAAACTGCGGACGCTTCTCAGCCGAAGTTCCTGTAATACCCTCATCAATATACTGTGCGGTCAGAGTCCAGTCAGGTCTTGCCGCCAAAATTGGCTTATACCAGTCAAGCTGGTTACCGAGAGCTGAAAGCTGTGCTTCATGCTCCGTTGATACACGAGCGTATATAGCAACATCTCTCTTTTGAAAATCGGAATTTAATCCATACATTACTTACCCTCACCTTCCTGCTTTTCCTTTTTGTAACAGGTGAAATCGGCAATGCAGACATCATCCTTGTATTCCTGAAGGATGTTCCTAAATACATAGCCAGGGATTTCGCCGTCAAGATAAAGCTGCTCAATGAGTTTCAGTGCACCGAAAATATTGTTTTCTTTATCTGCCTTAATCATATTCATTTTCGGACACCTCCTCAACGATGCGATTTCGGCAATCGCACATTTGAGGGCTTTTTCCAAATCGAATAGTCAAAGCCACGGTATTGGCTGCACACATCACAAAGCTCCCGCACCGTTTGAACGGGATTAGAGCGTTCGACCCAATAAGCAGGGTCGTTGAAGTAGACATCCGCACATCTGCGGCACAGGCAAAGCTCCATATAAGGAGAGCGATTTTTGAAATCAGTCATTTCTCAGCCCTCCATTCTCCGCAACAAATTGGCGGATTCGCTTTTGTATGCGGGAGAGTCTGAGCGAAACAGCCGCAACAGAGGTGTGATATATCCGGTCTGCGACTTCTGAAAGTGTGTATCCATCCCGATACAGCAGAGTCAGAAGCTCCTTCTGATTTGTGTTGAGCTTGCAAATCGCACAATATAGAGCATTGTTTTCGATTTCGTCAATCCAGCCATATCGACCGCACTCGCTCATATCCATCGTGCAGGTCATCGAAAGCAGGAACTTTTTGTGCAGTGCGTTTCTGCTTTCCTCGCCGTCACTTTCAAGCTCCTCAATGGATTGAATGTGAATGGCGTAAATGCGGTTATTTCGGTATTCCTGCAAATCTTGCAGGTACATCGCCTGTATCTGTTCCTCGTTCATCCCGCATTTCCGGTATTCCTTTGCCTGCGCTTTTTGCGCCTGCTCAAACTTTTTTCTTTCGTAGCCGTTATTCCAGCTCATAGTAAAATCTCCTTTGAATTTTGAATTTGGTGTTCGGGTTCAAAATTCGGAGATTACGGATAACGGGAAACGGCACTTTGCCATTGAAGCAAAAACATAACTACACTCTTTCCGCTCAGAAAAAGCAAAAAGGGCGCAAAAAGCCGTTGTAGCTTTCAAGTCGATTCTTGATGGCTACAACGGCTTCCTTCGATTCGTTCTATTCAATTTGCTATGCCTGAGCTGATTATTGCTTGCCGGAGGCATGAAAAAAGCAGCTACAAACCTCAGTCGAGGCTGTAACTGCTTTGTATGTCTATTTGCTTTCTATCGCATCCGAGAAGCGGACACGATCCGGCAGCATAGCGAGTATAGCATAGGCAAAGTCGGACTTTCAGTAGGAAATCGGTCGGATTTTTATCGGACTTTCGTCGGACAAAGGTCGGACTTTTCCGTATTGGTGAAGAATTCAGGAATTTCGCTCTCATCTCCCTCTGCATCAAAAATACCACGGAATACAGGGATTGCATAACCCCATAGGGATATTCCGAGCAACAAGACCGCTTCCTTCTTGCGGTCATAAAAGGTGCTGCGCTCCAAATTAAGGAGCTCCAGCAGCTCGCTTTCAGTATAGCGGAAAGCGGTCAGATAGCTTTTGGAGAGAATTTCGTGATAAAGTCGCCCGTTATTGTAATAGTCATAGACCTTACTCATTGCCTTATCAATGATGTCGATCATCCACTTATTTTCAAACAGGTTGCATACACGGCGCTCGAACTCGCTGCGCTCAATATCGGGAGCGAATTCCTCCAAATAAATCAGTGCATCGTTCAGATCATCACCATAGTAATAGATTTCTTCATTGACGCACTCGCAGTCTGAAAGCGTCGCCCACACTACATCACGATAGATGCTAAGCAGCAGCTTTGTCTTGTGGAATATGTCATCCTGCGCCAAGCCTAACTGCTCATACATTTTTGCGATGTTCTTTGCTGCTTTTGTGTTGTTTCTTCCCATTGCTGCTCCTTTTCCGTATGAACGGGCATACTAATAATGATCGTGTATCAATACTTAAAAATATTGCGGTATCTTTTCAAAACCCCTTGACAAGATACGCAAGTTCGAGTAAGATAAATACGCAGTTTAGTTGCGTGCTTTTATTATACGCAGTTCATCTGCGTTTGTCAACAGATAATGGCAATTTAATTTCTAACATATTTTGAACACTACGGAGGATAGTACAATGAAGTTTTGCGAGAAATTAAGAGAAGCCCGCACGGAAGCGGGCATGAAACAGGATGAACTGGCAAAAGCCCTTGGAGTTTCCCTCAGAACGATCACCAACTATGAATCCGGCGAATGCTATCCGAGAAAGCGAGACATCTACCGTAAGCTGGCGGAGCTGTTTCACACCGAAGAAAACTACTTCCTGAACGAGAACGAGGAATTTCTCCTTTCTGCCGCAGAAAAGTACGGCACAAAAGGCGCAAAGCAGGCGCAGGCGCTTGTCGATGAGGTCAGCGGTCTTTTTGCAGGCGGTAATATTGCCGATGAGGATTTGGATGTGATGATGCGGGCCTTGCAGGATGCGTATTGGATCGCCAAAGAGAAGAACAAGAAGTTCACCCCCAAGAAATACCGCAAGGACTGATCCTGTTGGTGTCCGCTTTATGGGACACAACTTATGTTAGAATAGAATTGCTGAAATAGGCAGAAGGGGGTGTTCGCTCTTGGATATTCAGACCTTGGAGATCGTGCAAACGGCTAACAGGTTGGTCGATACGCTCGGCACAAGAGATCCGCATAGAATTGCCGGCGATCTTGGCATTGAAGTCGTCCCCGTAGATTTCAGACGGCAGCGTGGAGCCTATAAGGTTCTGATGCGCAACCGTTTTATCTTCATTAAAAATGATCTGCATCCGGTGATGGAAAATATCGTCATGCTCCATGAGATCGGACACGATGTTCTGCATCGAAAAGAAGCCGTAAAAGCAGGCGGCTTCAAAGAGTTCAACATTTTCGATATGCGTGAAAGCCGCATGGAATACGAAGCAAATATATTTACGGCTCAGGTTTCTCTCGCTGATGATGAGATATTAGAATACATATCACAGGGATATGATGTTCAGCAGATTGCAAGGGCAATGTACTCGGACATTAACCTTGTTGCACTCAAAGCCGATGCGCTTATGCTGCAAGGGTATAATCTCAGACCGCAGGAATACAGGAAAGAGTTTTTGAAATAACAGTTTTTCGGGAGGTTGCGTATGCAATACACAGTGGAAGAATTATATACGAAAAAAGAGGATCAAACCTATGACCGTAAAAGTGCAAGGAAAGATCCCAAGGGCTTGTCCAATCATATAGTCGCCTTTGCCAATGCAGACGGTGGTACGCTTGTAATCGGCATAGAGGATAATTTTGAAGTGACGGGCATTGACGATTATCAAAACAATGTCAACGATATTTTAAGAGTACCGTTTGACTACTGCAAGCCCTCTATCCGTGTTTCAACGGAAACGGTTGAATGTATCGACAAAAACGGTAAGCCCAATCATCTGCTTGTGATGACCATTCCGCAAAGCTCGGAGCTTCACGCCAATCAGCAGGACGATGTTTATTACCGCATGGGCGACAAATCAAAGAAACTGAACTTTGACGAACGCTTGCAGCTTATGTACGCAAAAGGCTCCCGCTACTATGAAGATGAGCCTGTATTCCGTTCCTCCGTTGACGATTTGGATATGGGATTTGTTGCGGAATACTGCAAGAAAATCGGCTACGGAAAGTCCGCCGAGGAATACATCCGGCAAAACAACGACTATATCGTCAGGCACGACGACAGAGAGGAATTAAGCGGAGCTGCCTTGCTTCTGTTCGGCAAAAATCCGCAGAGATTTTTCCCTCGTGCAAGAGTTCGCTTTATCCGTTATGACGGTATAGAAGCCAAAGTCGGCACGGAGATGAATGTCATAAAGGATGAAACCTTCAACGGTCGCATTCTCGATGTTGTTCGGCAGGCGTTGGATTTCGTCGGAAGTCAGATCAAGGAACGCACTCGACTCGGTAACGACGGTCGCTTTGTTACCACTCCCGAATATCCTGAATTTGCTTGGAAGGAAAGCATCGTCAATGCAATTGCTCACCGTGATTACAGCATTAAAGGCACAGACATTCAGATCAAAATGTTTGACGACCGTATCACCGTTGAGAGTCCGGGCAGTCTGCCGGGAATTGTTCGCCTGAACAATCTCCGAACCGTGCATTTCTCCCGCAACCCGAAAATCGCCGAGTTCCTGCATCAGTATGACTATGTAAAAGAGTTCGGTGAGGGCGTTGACCGTATGTTTAATGAAATGGAAAACGCAGGACTTCCCGATCCCGAATACACCGATAACGCTTTTATGCTGAATGTCACCATTCGGAATGGTGTGATAAATGAAGGGATAAACGGCAAAAATGAAGCGATAAGTGAAGGGATAAAATCGACTCTTAATGCCAACGAGCAAGCCGTTCTTAAACTTATCGCTGCTGCTCCGAAAATCACCAAACCCGAAATGAAGGAAAAGACCGGTTTGAGTATGAGCACGGTTGAGAGAACAATTAAGTCCTTGAAGGAAAAAGGCATTATTGAGCGTGTCGGCTCTAATAAAACAGGGCAGTGGAGAATAATCAAATAATATAAATGGCAAAAGCACCGGCGCTCAGATTAAGAGTGCCGGTGCTTTTGCCATAGTTAGAATATTATGTGTCTAAACTTCCGATGGCATTTAATGCACCGGCTAAATCTCTTTTTGCTCTGCGTACTTTTCCTTGATAGTTCAGGGCAGATAAAAGAATATCCTTGCAGTCATCATCGCTTAACACAGCAGTGATTTCAAGTTTAATGCGAGCACGTGAAGTCCCCACATAAAACAGTAGTACATTATCCTGCTCGAATGTGGTTTTATCAACATCCACCAGAACAACCACATCAGCTTCAAGCCCTTTGAACTTTCTGCATGTCGTGAACAAATATTTATTACGATACCTTCCACCCTTAACAGAATTGCTCAGAACACTCGTTGCTTCTGTTTTGCATGTCAGGATGACTATATCGCGGTATCCATCCGCTGCAAGCTCATCAATTATTACATCAATTCGTTCATGTTCACTCTGCACAGAGTCACAAAAATGGAGCTTCGCCGGTGCACCTTTTACCGCCCCGTCAAATACTCTCGGCTTTCGTTCGGTAATCGGGCGCAAAGAAGTTACGGCAATGTTCTCGGTATTTCTGCAATTACGATATAGTGTCAAGCGACAATCCAAATCGCTTATGAACTTTGGCATTTCTCTTGCTTGTATCAATTGCAAGCGGTCATAAAAAACATAGAATGTACCACCTTGATCTGTATCCACAATTATGTCGTGGATAAGTTGAATGATGTCTGTTTCTTCTATTGCTTCACTGCCAAAATCTTGACCTTCGTCAATGATAACATGCTTATACGGAAAAGAACCCGATATATAATAATCCTCAAGCTTCGATTTGAGTTCTTTGTAGTCTGGTCTTGCGGTATTACATATTTTGCAGGCAAATCCGGCAATAGTGTAGTAACTAACAAATTCTCTCGTGTAATTGTTCTCTAAATAGTCTTTAAGCTGAGTATTAAAGCACAGGAATAGTACCTTTTCTCCGAAAGCAGCGTGCCTACGGGCTTTTTCAACAGCAATCATAGTTTTCCCCGTTCCGGCAGCTCCGTTAACCGCAGCCGTCAACTGCTCATCCAAGAAGTCTAAAATGCCTGCTTGTTCATCCAAAAGTCGATGAAAAACGATTTTCTTCAAATCCGCTTCAAACGATGCGGATGGGAAAACATTGAATTGCGGACAGAATATTTCCCGAACCAAACGCTTACATTCAAACTCACTCAGATTTGTTTGAACACGGCTTGGTAACTCCAATGCATAAACTCTGTCGATAAATTCCTCCGGGTCAGATAGTGCCTCCTTGGTCAAAACAAGAGTTTTATCGCCTTCTGAAGGTAATGTCATGCTCCTCAAACGATCATTGCTCACTGACGGGAACCATACAGCGTGAAAGAATTTGCATTTTTCCAAAACAAATGACATGTTGCTGTTGGATATGTATCTCATGAGCTTATACTTATTGGCGCTCGCCTGATTAAATGGCCCTCCGTTATGCATCGGTATACCGCTTCCATACAGCCAGCATCCATTTTCATACCGAACCTGCCCAGCCTTTGCTTCCAAGCAGATTACACCTTTAGTTCGGTTTAGAATAACAAAATCCGTTTCACTTTCATGGAAAATACCTTCTCTTGTGTCTGTGATTCGGAATGAGTGAAACACATAATAATCTTCAGAGAGCGATGCCAATGCATCAAAAATCAGTCCCTCTTGGCTTGCGGGGTCAAAGTTTCGAGGTTTTTCCGGAATCATAATTGCCATATTATCGCTCCTTTAGGGACTTGAAAATGCCGTCAACAGTTACAGCATTATCCGCACAGAAGTAGCACTGAATATCACAGCCTTTTGCCGCCAAATAGCAATCTTCGTTATCTGAAGTAAACAGAGCAACCCTTGACTTTTTCCAAAAGAGGTCACATTTATACTGTTCACTATCTCCCCCTATTTGAAATAAGCAATCTCTAAAAGGTTTCTCCTTATGTGAGAAAATTTTGCTCTGGCTCTCCAGTTCGGAAAGCAACTCTGTTTCCTTACCTTCGGCAGCCCATTCCCGCAAATCTCTCCAAATTTCAGAGTAATCGGAGTCCCTTAAATCTGTCCCCTGATCAATAATTACGAGATTTGCAATATTGCGTTGCGGTTTATCACTCCCTGTTTTTTCTGTGGGGTTGTTATTTTTCCACGCAGCCGCATCATATAGTTGGCTGCTGTAGAATCCCATTCTTCGGTTCTCATAAGTCCCGACAATAGTTCCCCTGTCCAAAAAAATGTTGAATTCCTCGCAGCTTGTTTCGGGAATCAATGAGCATGAATAGCATGCAGAAAGGTTGAGAGAATCACGCCCTTGTCCCATGCTCAAACTGCATACGGGGTCATTAGAACAGGTCATAGCTTCTTCCATTGCTTTTTTGAATATTCCCGGGAAGCTATCGGAATGCCCCTGACGTACTAATCCTCCCATGGTTCCCTCAGAATCGCCGCTTGCAGTATAAATAAAAATACCGGACATTTGCTTTCCCTCCGAAATTTCGCTGCAATACAGACGTTCTTTTAACGATGCAATACTATAACCACACTCAAAACTCAACTGCTTAATAAGGGCATGCGAAATCGTATGGAGCAAAAGAAACTTTGCTGTTATTTTCCTCGGCTTCGATTGACCGATAAATGATTTTCTGTAATTTTCATTTAAGACATCAACTCTGTGCTGGATTTCAGGGTTATTCTTTTGCCACTCAAGAATTGCATTCTCATCAAATTCGATGAAAATGCCTTCGCCCCGAACCTCATAAGCAGGATACCAATTGGTGTTCGGCTGTTTGATGGGAATAATATACTCCGAAGAATCATCACCCATACTTGCCTCAACTGGTTTTAATCTTGAGAAACCGACAAGCGCCTGCACTTCCCGAACTTTATGTATCAGAGAAATATTCTTTATATAGGGGATCGCATAATTCGATATTTCTGTTCCCTCTCTAAGAAAATCACCGTAATCATCAGTAGACATGGATACTTCGCCGCTGAGTGCTTCATATTCTTCTGCTCTGTATCGAACGCTTGTCGTCAGGTATTCTTCTTCGCCGGACGGAATGATCCATTTCCTTTCCAAAATCGGTTGGACTTTTTCTACAGCTATACCTTTTTCTATAGCAATATCTTTGGCGTATTTTTCTATGGTACTCTGAATCAAAGTCGGTAATATATCCTTGGGAACATTCCGCTTATATTCTGCAATTATATTTTTACAATTGAGGAATGCGGCACTATCCTCAATCTTCTTCGTGATCAGGCTTGAGTATGGCGGAATAACAAGTGAGCTTACCGTGATAGGAAAATAGACGGACGAACTTCCTCTTTGCAGAACTTTCGGATATGAAGTACACTTGTCCTTCGTATGTTTCCATGGATGCCTTCCCGAACAACGGAAGTTATACCTGCCCTCATATTTTTGATCAAGTTCCTGCAAAGCATCTTTGTCAAACGCCCCTTTAAGCGTTGCTCTGGCACCGCAGGAATCGCACGAAACAGTAAGGCCTTCCAATCCTTCGGTAGAGGAAGCACTGGTCTTAAATGTCAGAGCCGGGTGCGCACAAATCGGTTTTGCCCCGCCGTACATATTTTTACAGTGTACCCATTTTACCCACGGAAAATCATCGATATGCCCACACTCACAAGCTGTGATGATACGTGTAACCACAAGATCTTGCCTGCATTTCGGGCATTGCATAAACTTAACCATGTCAGGATCACTGTTAAGCCTTTTTTGCGTTGCTGATTTTTTATAGTCGGCAACCCAATCGCGTATCGGCTGAAATCGCCTGCATTTCGGGCAAAAATACCATTCCGGAAAGCGTGTATATGAGATACCCTCGCGGCAATGCGGATCATCTTGTCCGCCGGGAAGCCCAAAATAATCAACACGGAGCACTTTTTCGAGGCGCTCATCATGTATTTGTACAACCTGTTCCTGCCAATATTCCGGTGCAGCAGTCATCAAAGTTTGATTAGGAAAATCAATCATAGCTCCTACACCATATTGCAAGACCGCCTGTGATGCACGAACAGAATGAGTAATCCTGTTCAGTGGTACTTTTTTTGCAGTTTCTAATTCCACTGATTATTCCTCCTCCCATATCAAAACATTGCCCGCAACAGTAGAATCAACATTTCGCATCGAGGTCATTGTATCAAATGCAGGATCATTGCGGCTTGTATTAAAAGGTTTCATAAGGCGACCTTCACTGTCCTCGGGCTCTTTAAACAAGAATTTTTCCCCATAGTAAAAGTGCTCTTCGTCAAAGTTTTCTGCGAGCTGCTCCCACTTCTCGAAAACAGAATCAACTTCAAGTGCAATTTCAGGAGAATCATCGCTCATTTCGGAGTTTGCCCGTTTGGAAATCTCCGACGCTCTGTCAATGATATATTTTTTCAGTTCTGCAATACGAGCAGAATAATCCTTACGGCTAAATTTAGCTGCTCCCTTTTCCGCACTAAGCTCATTTTCGAGAACACGCATCATTGCAATCATCACAGCGTGAAGGGCACGATCTCTCGCAGGCTTTGAAAACGGTGTTGCACCTGTTGGCTCTACATGCTTGTAAAATGATTCGTGGTATGGTTTAAATTGCTCGTAATGAGAACGATCTCTGCTTTTTGAACCGTCATACATGGCAAACGCCACGCCCGGAAATGACCGTCCGACTCGGCTCGAAGCCTGAATATACTCGCTGGTTAATTTTGGCTGACCGACCAAAAGCATGACATTGAGCCGTGCCACATCGATGCCGACCGAAATCATGTTAGTGGCCAGCAGCACATTGGAAGGATACCGCTTATTTTCGAGATTCTCCTTTGAGTAGCAAAGTTTCTCGAGCTTATCCAATGTTTCGTTTAACTGCGTAGTATTAACTCGACTTGTCAATTCATCTGCACGGGCGATCATTCTGGCATCTTTGGCATTCCCGAGTCTGTATGCAGTCCGCTTAATAAAATCTTTGACATCGTCGTCTACCAAAGTTGAGCACTTACCCAAATCCTTTAGGCTGTTAAAATAAACCGTAAGCGTCCAAAACTTGTCTTTAATTTCATCGGGTAAATCCATTGTGTTAATTTCCTGCATCAGTGCAGCAATTGAGCGAACCTCCATCATAGCCTTGGTTTTGCCGGAGGGCATAAGCCCGATATATTTTCGACCATAGACTTTATGATCATAGTCAATCACAGACTCTCGAGCAAAAAAGGAATCCTCTGCATCTAATCCGGGATGAGGGAATTGGCTGACTTCCCGATTATACAATGCCGAGCACTGTTCCTTTGCTCTGCGAATGGTCGCAGTTGAAGCAACGATTTTAGGACGAACACCATTTCGAGTGCATAACGCATCGATTGCCGACTCATACAAACCCACCATTGTTCCCAATGGGCCGGAAATGAGATGCAACTCATCCTGAATAACCAAATCCGGGGAACGGTTATCTGTTCCGGCAGCAAAGAATGCGCCAATCTCTTTTTTCCATGGGAGCATTGCAAACTTATCGACAGTTCCGAAAAGAAGTGTCGGCGGGCATGCGTATAGTTCCTCATCAATAATTTGAATTGGCAGTTTCCCTTGTTGATTAAAAAAGCAGCTCTCTTGTGGGCAAAACAATTCAAAATGGCGGTTGTTTCTCATACGGTAGCCGAATGTACCCACCATTTTTGACCCGATTCGGTCTTTAACGAGTTTTGTCCCACACCAAGGGCATTTCAACACTTGAAATTGATTGTGCTGTTCCTTAGCGTATTGAAGATTATCTACTCGTGCATCAGTGAGTTCCTTCAAATGCTTCTTTGCATCTGCATTGGTATTAGGAATATGTTTGCTCCCAATCCACAAGCCAATTGTGATTTCACTGTTTCCCAATGGATATTTTCTGTACTTTGGGCGGCGAGATACTGCATCGCTTCGAATATACTCACAAGCGCAAATCAGCGTAGACGCTCTTGTGAATTGCTGCGCAGCCAACAGTCGCAAGGTGTACCGCATGATTACAGTTGTTCCGTCCGAATCAGAAGAATGCGCAAGGCGCCGGTAGAATATAGCAAATGCTGTTAAGCCAAGATATGCTTCTGTTTTTCCGCCGCCGGTCGGGAACCAAATCAAATCCACAATATCCCTGTCAGGGGCTGAGTCATTTGTAACCGACTCAATGCTCATCAACAAAAATGCTATCTGAAACAGACGCCAAAAATAGTTATCTCCCGTAATCCCGTCGGACACACTGTAATCTACAGCTTCAAGGAGCTTTGTAAGAGATTCATCCCCGGGATAGCGATCTTTATCTGCTGTGTCTGATTGCAGCTTTAGGTGTACCCGTTGCATAAACATTGCTCTGTTTGCAAGAGAGAAGGCACTCCATGCAACTTGATCCTCACTTAAGATGCGAAGTCCGGCTAACATTCTGTCTTTGGCACTTCGACAACCCGCAATATTTACTTCGGCGGCAGACTGATAATAGGAAGGAAAAGCTTTTTTCTTTTCCGACAGCGCATCTATCCAATTACTGTAAGCCTCTACAACGCTTTTGAGTTCAGACAACTTTTGAAGCCTCTCGGTGCTGTCCAAATCTGACAAATGGCGCATAGAGAGAGCTTCTTTATGTATGCCTGATCCATCGGGGATAGAGAAGTCCATTGATGGCACTTCAACTTCCGGGAAAAAGTCGTTATAGATTTCTCCGTTTCCGTCGGTATCAATATTCCAATTCACGGATGTGCCCAGTCCCGTCCCGTAAACACGCTTGTTCCTGTATTGCAGTTCCAACGATTGTTCTTCAGAATCTAACACATCAAAGTCCACCAATGAAGAATACTCGCAGAATTTGAAATCGTTCAATTTGGAAGAAATCTTAATTGTCGGCTGGAACAAGCAACGAGTTCCGTTAGATTTTCCTTCGTCGTCATTTACAAGCATAACCGTAATCGAATATAAATGCTGATTAATCTTTCTTTTCAGTGCCGTAACTTTTGCACTTGTTTCATCAAGATGCTTGTTATCATCGATATAATCTCCGGGCGAAAAATCAATGGCGACATCTACACTGTGCGGAACTCTGACATAGCCGCCTTTTAGTTGATCGCATAGCTTATACATTGCGGAGAAAATGCCGTACTCATCTCCGTCAAGAAAATCTCGCTCATATAGTTCACGAACTGCTTTCCGATTTAGTCCGGTACAAAGCTTCAGGCATTTTTCTGCATCATCGTAAAATACATATGAGGATAGTTGGCTGGGAACCGAGTATTTCTCAGGTGAATCCGGATAAAAAGGTATTCGGCAATCAGCCATTTTCGCTTTTCTGTAAGTTGCAAATGAAACTTCGCATTTTAGAATCTGTAGATCAGTCGATGTCAAAAAAGTAAACCCAAGCGAAGACGGCATGTTTTGGGCCGCCAAGCTGATTTCTTCATCCAAGTTTTCTTCTTCTGCTGGCGTTACCGGTTCTGACTTCTCGTCATTTGTGCTCTCAGCTTCTTCGTTTTCGTCCGGGATTTCATCAGACTGTTCGGCAGATTCTTCAACACGTGAAGAATCATTGCTGTCCGCATTCAGCTTGTTGTTTTTCGGGAAAAGGATTCCTATTGAGTAGCGGACATCCGGTGAATTGGTAATCAGCTCATGTTCCGCATCAGGAATTGATAATTCAGATCCCGGGCCAAGCAGTTCCTCTTTTACCCGAGCAATATATTCATCCCGAGCCGACAGGAATTCGTTAATAGAATGCATATTGCATATCCTCCTATTGGTCAATGGTAATGGGGCGGTTCGTCGTATTTATCGGAACCTTGTCATCCACAAAAGTAATTGCTTCGATTTGCAGTGTGACTGCTGCATCTCTGATCTTGTCCGCAACAGCCGCAGTCATTGTGCTCGCAACCTCATTATTTCCGGTAACTTCTCCCAAAATAGCTTGACCGATTGCCTTCAAAATTTGACGGCGAATTTTGTAGATTTTTCCCCCGGCATCAAAGCAATCTTCGGCATGATCAAACAGCTCGTCGTTCCCTGCAATTAAGGCTATCTGTTGAATAGAATCAAGTTTTTGCGGGCGCACAGTATGTGATTCTTCATCCAGCCACCCTCTAATTGTAATTTCCTGAACGCTAACACCGTTCGCAATCATTTCATCCGCAATCGATTTTACGCTGCTTCCGGTTTGCTTCATATAATCAATGAGAGTAGTTTTCCATTCACGAGATTGGAAATAAGCGTCCTCAATTTCAGGAGCAACCAGCTTACTCGTTATCATATCGTGCAGAATGTCTTCAACTATGTCCCTTGTTTTGGATGAGCTTCGGGTAAATACAATTACATCGCCTTCTGCCAGTTCTGATGCAACAACCTCTTTAACCGAGTTGACCGTTTCGTCTAAAACATAGGCTTTATAGTTTTTAGTAAAAAATGCGACCTCATCTGAGTCGAATTTTGCTACAGCAACAATATCGGCCATGCTTTTTCCGTCTCCACCAAGGAAGCTGTTCCGAACAGCTTTAATCGGAGCTGAACTGATATAATCCAAAATCTCATGGTCAATGTTATCTACTTCTTTCAACTCATCTTCATCCACGCCGATTACTTCTTCTTCATATTCATCATCAGTCGGGATTATTGAGCGTTTGTTCAACAAATGCTCGGCAGCTTTTGCGTCACGAACCTGCTTTTTGTATCGATATTTTTCACAGTCGTAAAGCAGCAATTCAATTTCCTGCGACGAACGGCAGCGAAAGGCGTTAAATCGTTTTCCTGTAATATTCCCGACAGCAATAACTGCATTGTACAATTGCGTATTATCAAAGCGATTTGCTGTCATCGTGCATATGTTTACTCTATTATTGAATTGATGCAGGTATAGAAGTCTGTCAATCACAATGCCAAAATAGGCTTTTGGAACAACAGCTGCGATTTTACCCTGACGAGATTCTACATCTTTCAAAAATGCAGTTTCTTTTGGCGTGCTGTCATAAAGCTCTAAGTAGGCATCTTCCAAAATACTTACTATTGAAGCTGCCAGCTCTCTCAGAAAATCAGGGAGAGCTTTTGCAGTTTCTCTGAGTCGATGTATGCGTACCTCTGGTTTCTCAACACTGTCTACAATCCCACTTTCAATCAGTTCTTCCAGTAGGCTGATCGGAAAAACGGCGGTCATAAACAAATTCATCAACGAGTAGGATTGTATGATAAAGTCGTCTTTTTGATCGGAATCATACTCTGAGGATTTTACCGAATGCATTGCTCTTTTGAATGTTTTGTACCTTTCCCAACCTATAAACCCGTAAACAACATTTGCAGTAATTTCTTTATCGACAATTGCTCCTAACTGAGAATCCAATTGTTCTGTATATGGGTTACACGCTATCGGAGGGCGGCTGTTTGACAGCAGAAATTCTTTTGTACATGCAAATAAGCCAGCATTTTCATAATTTGCAAGCAAATTTACGGATGCTTCAGAGTCAATATGCATACATATGTACACATATTGAATGGATTGACGGTCAAGCAGTTCGGGAAGTTCAGACTCACTGCGACGATATAAATCCTCGCCAAGAACGATCAACCCGATATGTCTATTACCATCCCTGCGAAGCAACAGTTTTCTTGCAACTGAGGCTTTTCCTGTTAACTTAATTACCGGCTCATTTTTTGACGGATTTATCCCATACTGATATTCCTGATCGCTTTCGGTATAATAGGACACGGGTACCAAATCGGTAAGTTTAATATCCTCACCGCCAAAGCGAAACGACAAACTGCCAACCAGTTCGTTTGCCTCCTCACGAGATATTATAACTACCGTAGAAGTGTCTATTGCGCGAGGAATTTCCGTATCCTGCATTTCTAAAACCGACTTGAAAAAGTTATATCGCTTGCCGTCTTCCTGCCGCAGGCCTCGACTATCCATGGACTTTGATGCTCCATAGTATGGGACTATCTTGGACCAACTTCTTTCAGGCAGATAGGAATGTCCCTTTTTGTCATTTTGCAGAACAACATATGTACCAGGAATTTCTTGCGGTGGTTCACCGACTGAGTTTACAAAGCCTTCAAAAATCCATTTTGACGGTTTCGTTTTTCCGTTACTACCATTGTAGCACAGCACTACATCACCTGCTCGAAGGGAACAGATAACATCAGCGGCATTCGTTTCGTTGTAAAGAATATTTGAAATGGCAGCATAGGCTAAAATGATTGCATCAAAACATACCGATCCTGTATGCAAAACAATGCCGACATTGTGATGCTTATCCTCTATAGTGGATGAAATGAAATCGGAAAATGTCCTGATAAGTAATTCCTTTGAAATAACATTTCCGTCAATACAGACATCACATTTTTCTATTACTTTTTTCATTGCATTGCGTATCGAATCCATTTTGATGCACTTCCTTTCACATGCTGAAGGATAGTAAATCTTCAAATCGATATGTGCCGTCAGGTAACTGGCACACACATCCAATCTGCGCTAATTGCGCAACAATTTGCGATGCCCGTGCAGCGGACACATCAAGATATTCTGCTAAGTTTCTTACTCTGAAGCAGTCTGATTTATAGTGATATACGATATTGAAATACCGATCTAATGTATCTGCTCTCAAATGACGAGACAGTTTTTGGTTTATCAAACTGCAAAGTAAAAATTCATTTCCGTACATGCTGAAAATTCGTTTTTCTACGGCTGAAAAAGCATTGTACATCATATCGCAGCAATTCTGAATAAAAATGGCATATTCTTCTACAACCGGGATAGTAACCGAATTGCCAAACTGCTTAAATTTTTGCACATTAGGTATATCCTTCGGAAAAGAAAAATGGTCAGTTCCGTTTTGATCTACAAAGGCGTATCCGATAAATCCTTGCAGACGCCCCCATTCATTCGGAGTCATTGTCCGAATGTACTTTTCATTTATCGGAGAATACTTGCCCTTTATATTTGTACCTGCGCAGGAAGCGCCATTGAGCGGATCATATATTAGATTGCGTTCCCGCCCAGACCCGCCGGTTGCTAAAAGAGTATTGGCAATCGGATTTTCAATATCCGGCGCATTTACAATGCGATACCCAAATCCATATCCTTTTTTATGTTGAGCGACTATATGTTTTTCCAAAGTTTGCAGATAACCGGATGAAAGGAAAAAACGAGGCTCAACCTTCTTGTCCAATACATCTTTGAGGTTTTCAAAAACAGCGCTTCTTGTTCTCTTTGTTGGTGCTTCTTTTGGCAAAAGGCTTATATGTCGTCCAAAATATGCTCGGCTGAATGCGACAATATATACCCGAGGCCGGTTTTGAGGAATACCGAAATCTTTAGAGTTGCGTAAAAAGGCCGAACGCTCATATTGTGGTTTTCCGCTTTTATCGTGTGTCACGCCAACAATGTGATAGTCGAGTTGCCGATCAAGAGTATCGACAATTGTTTTGAAGGTTGCTTGTTTATCATGTGAAAGGAGATTTTGGACATTTTCCAAGAAAATCACTTTCGGACGAGTCATCTTAACGATCTTCGCAATGTCAAAGAAAATAGTTCCTTTAGTTTTATCCTCAAATCCCTGCTGCAACCCAACACTGCTGAATGTCTGACAGGGGAAACCAGCCATCAAAACGTCATAACGAAGTGTTTGAAGATATTTTTTGAATTCCTCGCTTGTTACATCGTTGCGAGGATTTTCGTGAAATAGATGCTCGTATGTCTTGCAAGCCATCTCATCAATCTCTGCCGATGCAATATTTCTGTAGCCACCGGCTAATTCAAATCCTCTGCGTATACCGCCTATGCCTGCGCACAGATCAATTGTTTTTAGGTTCATTTGTCTCTCTCCTTGAGAGTATCAACGATTAAATCCGCACAGGCTTTAACATTTTTCTTTATCTCATCGCCCCAAAAACGTAGGACTATCCATCCGCTCGCCTCTAATGCAGCATTAACCTCATTGTCTCTTTTTATATTTCTTTCTATCTTCGGAATCCAAAAATCACGATTGCTTTTTATTTCATCTCGTTTTGTTTCCCAGTTATATCCATGCCAAAACTCACTGTCACAAAAAACTGCAATCTTTTTTTGCTTGAACACAATATCAGGTTTTCCCATAATATCCTTTGCGTTCTTTCTGTAATGGATACCTCGTGACCATAGTTCTTTTCGCAAAAGGATCTCGATTTTTGTGTCCTTGCATTTTATCGCCTGCATATTCTTGCGCCGTTGCTCTGCCGTATGCGTATCCATTGTAATGGCTCCCGTTTGTTGGTGCGCCGGGAGAGCATAGTTTCTTCTCTCCGCCACCTTATATTCTTCAAATTATAGCTGATTCAGTGTCCGATAAAACGGACTTATTCGTCATAAAACTCCATAATCTCATCCGGAGTACAATTAAGCGCTTTACAAATATTGCCGACAACATCAGTTGTTATATTCTCATCTCTTGCAAGTTTCAGCATCTGGTAACGGGTTAGATGTGCAGCTTCCAGCAAGTCTTTTTTCTTCATCTTCCTGTCAATCAGGATTTTCCAAAGTTTATTGTATCTGACTGCCATAATCATTCTCCTTTGGTGTGTGGTAATCGGTCTAAGGGCATAGCAACCCATTTATCATAGTATAGCACATTTTTCTTACAGAAACAATCAAAAGTGCAGTATTTCGAGTATAAGTGCCGTAAAAAAGCAAAATAAGACAAGCGGGACAAGCTCTTAACTACCGTAATTCTTTCTTTGGTACAAATTGATAATCCTTTTTCCGAGAGCCTTTGCATAATCAAAAGCAAGTTTTGTCCCACTCTTGGGTTGATAGCTTGTTATCGCTCTTTTTGATTCCCTGCAGAGAGCAGGTTTGTATTCTTCACTAAAATAAAACACGCAAATATCGCTGTCGTTAATCATTGCCTGATTACGTTTCACATAAGCCGCTCTTCCTGCACCAGCAACTCCGACAGGACAAATGCTATCTTCATAGCCATCCAACAAAAATTGCATCGTGTAATCGTCTGCATCGGGATAGTCCGTTCGATAGTGCGTTCTGCGTATATGAGGAAATTCGTCCTTCAGTTCCGTCACTATCTCATAGCACAGCGAGTTAAAGTCTGAGTGATCACCAAAGATAAAGTGATTCACACCTTGCCAAAGCAAACTGTATATTGTATCTTGAACTAATTTTTCAATTTCTTCGACCTGTTCCATTTTTCTATGTCCTATAAAACAGCAAGTCATATCTGTACCACCGCACATCGTTATTGAGCAAACGACTTTTTTGAGGAGCATTTGTTCTACTATATTATAATTTTGCTCTATATTTAAGTCAATAGCTTTGTATTGAGTACAGAAAGTGGTGAAAAAATAACTTATAATTATTATAGGATTCGAGGTGGAGCATATGGGAAAAGAGATTGATTTCAAAAACCGTGATCGGTTCATTCAATTAGGTATTACGATTTCTGTTCTTCGTAAAATGCGTGGAATGTCGCAGGAACAGCTCGCTGCCGAAGCAATGATGAGTCGTTCCCACCTGAGTGCAATTGAGGCTCCCAACATTGTCAGACCGTTTTCTGTGGAAGTCCTATTTAATATCGCAGATGCGCTAAAAGTCGAGCCGGGTGACCTTTTGAACACATCAATGATCCCGGATCAGATTCTGAATAAAAAAGAAAAATAGGTGGCTATGGGACAATGAAGCCCATAGCCACCTATTCTATTTAATACTGAGGTACTCCGTACCCAAGGATTTCATAGTGCCCTACGCTGTACTGGTTTACTCGGCAGCTATCGCCGGAGTTGCCCTCTACGGTGTAAACAATGCCGTTTTCGACCTTCTGCACGATGCCGACGTGATCGGATTGCCCATCCTGCGGGCCGGAGTGTCCCTTGTTATCCCAGTCAAAGAAGATAATCATTCCGGGGACAGGCTCGGCAGAGCCGTCAATCCATTGTCCACGGTCTTTGAACCACTGGACGCCATTGACGCAGCCTGCGAACTTGGGGGTAACCCCGGTATCGATGTAGCCGCACTCGTTGGCGCACCACGATACAAAGCAGGCGCACCATTCCACACGGCTTCCGAAGCCATACCAAGACCAATACGGCTCGCCGCCCACATTGCCGACCTGAGAAAGAGCCACGGTGACGATCTGATCCTCGCTATAACGGATGCCGTAAAGGACTGCCGCCCAAAGGGAATTGTTCTCATCCTTAAGCAGCTCGGCAAGGTATTCCCGCTGTCCTGCGTCAAAGCCGTATAGGTCAGCCATCTCCTCTACTGTCTTATGCGAAACAGTGATATAGAGTGTCGTCTTTGTGACTGTCGTTTCCGTCTGAACAATGTTGCCGTTTCCGTCGTCCGTTTCGGTGATCTCCGTTTCCGAGTGGCTTTCACTGCGGGAAGATATGGAGTTCATCTCCCAAAAGATGTCCGAGAGGATCTGCTTCTTGCTCTCATCCATCGTGGCAACCTCCTGCGGGTTGTCCTTGTCTGTATTCGTCTTGACTGCATAGACCGCAAGCACATCCTTCCACACGGCTCGACCGCCGCTGATCTCCATATTATCATAAGCTACCGAGTTTTTCTCCGCTTCCATCTTGGCATCGTAATCGGCGTTGATTTCCTGCACGGCTGTCTGCATCGACATTCCCGTGCCGGAATCCTCACCGGAAAAGAATATCCCGAAAACCGAGCCGCAGATCAGTGCAATCAGGCAAATTACGACAATGACCGCAACGGCAACCCAGCCGCCTGCGGCGATAGCGGCAACCAGTGCTTTTGTCGCCGCTATGATCGCTTTGACTGCGGCAATCGTTGCTTTAACGGCAGCTTTTACACCGGCAACTGTTGCCTTGGCTGCGGCTTTGGCGGCTTGTGCCGCTTTCTGCGATGCTTTCACCGTAGCCTGTGCGGTTTTCTGCGCCGCCTTTGCCGCCTGCTGTGTGGTCTTGATTGCCGTTTTCGTGGTCTTGACCGACCTCTGTGCGGCTTTGGCTGTACCTTTCCCGGCAGTCTTGATGGTTTTCTTACCGGCAGACCTGGCAGACTGTTTGATCGTCTTTTCCGTTTGCTCGACCGCCTTGATGGTCTTATTCCCGGAGGTGCGGACAGTCTGCCTTTTCATCGACTCAGCCGCCCGCTTTTCCCGGAACCTCTGAACACCGTCCTTTGCTTTGGACACATTCCGTTTCGTTTCTTCCAGTCCCTTGCGCCCCTGCTTATCAAACTGGTGCGCCGCTTCGTGCGTGATACGGTCAACGCCGCCTTCCACTCGGTCGGAGGCGTACTCCTCGGCATTATGCTCATCCGGGTGCGTTGTGTGTTCTGCCTTTTCCTTCGTCTGCACATAGGCGGAGCGCATACGGTCTGCGGCGATTGCCGCTTTGTCGATCTTCTTGATTGTGCCTTTCACGACATCTCTCGTTTTAATATCAGCCATTGAACCCTCCTTTCCGGGGCGTACCCAAACGCCCCTAAATTAAAAACGAGGGGTAAAGGTATAAACACCTTACCCCTCAAAGTGCGGGAGCTGAAAAGTCTTGATATTGCTGGTTTTTTCAGCGCCTATTTTTCGATTCTGCCCGTTTTCTTCTTGCGTACTCTGCCTGCTGAGCTTTGTAAGCTCTTTGAGCGCACTTCTCGCAATATTTCTTTCGGTTGCCCTTTTTGATAATCGGCGCACCGCAGGACACGCACTTTTCAAAGCGTGTGCCGAGAATATCCGCTTCCAGCAAAGGCTCTGCCGGCAAAACAGCTTTGCGGAAATACTTGCAGAGAAGTGAGTATGAGATGCTCTGCACACAGGCGCAGGGTTCTCCGTCGTCCAATGCAAGGCAGTTGCCCTTGTCATAATTGGCACAAAGGCGCTTAATTAGGGCGTTCGCCCTCTGCCGCTTTTTCGGCGTGAGTCTTGGCAGCATCCGCACCACCGTCCTCCGTTATGCGCTTCGCCACGACCACAAGACGGCTGTTGTTGCGGCTGTACTCACAGGTAGACAGCGTAATGAGCTTATCGCCGTATTTGGCGGTCACGCCGGTATCATAGAAAGACAGCTCCTTGCTCTTGGCAATAAAGTCGTCAAACTCATTGGCACTCTCTGCGTCTATAAAGCGATAAAACTTGAATGCTTCGGGACTGTCGGTGTAGACCACCGTGCGGAATACGGCAACGATCTCATACTCCTGCTTATCCGTCAGTATGTTGAAAGTGATCATCCGATGCTCGTTCCAAAAGTCTTTACTCTTGAACTTTTCAAGGTGAGCGAACATCGAGCCATTGGACATATGGTGTCCGTAGATTACAAGATTGTCGGACGGCTCCTGCACATCGCAATCCTCCTGCACATAGGGACAGCCATAGTCGGAGTATTCCTTATCAAAGCCGTGCTTTAGGTAGAAATTCGGCTCATTCACCGACTGCATCACGGGATAATTGATGTTGGTATCTGCAATACTGATCCAGCCCACCAAATCGCCGTTCTGCTGATAAAGCTCTGCAAGCTCCGGCAGAAGCATCTTTTCCTCTGAGTATGGAATCCGCTCCAGCGGTTCCGTTGCGGCATCTGTCTGAGTCGCAGCGTCTACAAGTTCAGCCAGCTCATCATAAAGCGCAGCTTGCTTATTCGACTCCTTGTGGTGATCGATAATAAAATAGGTGCTTGTGCCGAGGACAGCTACAAACACCGCAATAAGAATCATACAGATTTTCTTTTTCATTGAATTTCCTTTCTTGACGCCAAAGGCGAGGGTTAAGCACCCTCGCCCGGTTTGGTGGTCATCAGCTTGTAGAGCTTCGTGTTTTTGGGGAACTTATTGGCAAACGGAACAAGGCTGGAGCCGACCTTGATAAGCCCGTGACCGGCATCCACATTCGTGATATAGGAGAGCTGGGTGTCTGAGATGTTCAGCAGTTTTGCAAGTTCCAATCTGTCCGTGGACGCCTGATTGAGCATCACAATGAACTCAGAGTTTGCCAACATTGTTCTTGCCGTATGGGACTGGAGCAAATCGTCCACATTCTGCGTGATACCAGTCGCATAAGCGCCGTACTTTCGTACTCGCTTCCAAAGGGTGAACAGGAAGTTTGCGCTGTACTCGTGCTGGAACAGAAGGTAGATCTCATCAATGAAGATGAAGGTGTTCTTACCCTTGGCTCGGTTCTGTGTAATACGGTTCAGGATAGAGTCGAGGACGACCAGCATACCGATTGGCATAAGCTGCTTGCCAAGATCGAGGATGTCGTAGCAGATCAGGCGGTTGTCCGTGTCCACATTGGTTTTCTTTGCGAAGGTGTTCAGAGAACCGTTGGTAAACAGCTCGATGGCAAGAGCAATCTCCTGCGCTTCAGGTTCGGACTGCTTCAACAGCTCCGCCCGGAAGTCCTGCAAGGTCGGTACTTCGCCGGTATAGTTGTTCTGCTGATAGGTACGGTAGACACTTGCCGTGCAACGGTCAATGATGGATTTCTGCACTGCACCGAGATTGTTACCGCCGATAAGCTGTTCGCACAAGGACATAATGAACTCGGATTTCAGGATAACGGGATTTGCGCCGTCGCCGTACTCCCGGTTCATATCCATCGCATTGATATGGGTGGGAGAAGTGGCAGAGATGTTGATGATCTCGCCGCCAAGTGCTCGAACAAGGGGCGAATATTCTCGCTCCGGGTCAATGATAATAATGTCTGCGTTGCCGGCAAGCACCTGATTGATGACCTCGCCTTTTGCGGTAAAGGATTTACCACCACCCGAAACACCGAGAATGAACTCGTTGCCGTTGAGGAGCTGTCTGCGGTCTGCGATAATCATATTCTTGGAAATGACATTCTGACCGTAGTAAACTCCGTTGGTATGGCAAATGTCCTGCACCCGGAACGGAATAAAGACCGCAAGGCTCTCCGTGGTCAGCGTGCGGAACGACTCAATCTTGCGGACACCGAAGGGCATAGCCGTGTTCAGCCCGTCAAGCTGCTGAAACTTGAGAACACCGAACTGGCACAAGTGCTTTCTTGCCGTAGTGAGCAGAGCTTCTGTGTCATTGTCAAGCTGTTCCTTGGTGTCCGCCGTGTGAACCATCGTCAGAACAGCAAACATCATTCGCTGGTCACGGGTCGTCAGGTCGTCAAGGAACTCTTTCATTTCCTTGCGCTGTTGTTCAATGTCGTAGGGGAGCTGTGCAGAAAAGTTGTTGTTGGCATTCTGCCGACGCTGCCAGTTGGTCGCATTGGTTTCCACGCCAAGCAAACGGCTTTCGGCTTCCCGCACAGCTTCATCCGTGTGTACGGGGATAACATCAATGGACACCATCAGATTACGATTGAGATCGGTCATTTCCGCAACCATACTGTCCTTGATATAGGAAGCATACTCCCGCAGGAACAGCACTCTGCCGTAACGCTCTCCGATCTTGAAATAGTCACCCGTGAACTCCATCGAATCCGGGCAGATGAAATCCTTGAAGTCGTGACCTTTTCTGCGGGTTTCCTTGATGTCGAAGCGGAACTCCGTTTCTTCACCGGCACGGTAAAAGTCGTGGAAAATGCGGAGCCGTTCATCCGGCTCCAGCTCCACGCACTTACTGCCGAGCCGTCCGAAGTGGGCGATCAGATCGGCACCCACACGGGCAAAGTAGTTTCTCGCTTCCTCTACATTCTTCTTGCATACCGAAATGGTGATATATTTCTCCTGAATGATAGCGTTTGCACCGGTTGCTTTATCAAGGAGCATCCGATTGTACTCCTCACGGTACTCGTCAAGAGCATCGCCCTTCAGGGGGAGAAGAATGGTTTTCTCAAAGTTTGCACGGTTCAAACGGCGGTTGTTAATGGTGATCTTGGTGGTTGCGCCGCTGTCAAGGCTGTTGAGCAGTTCCGAATATTCAAGGAACATAGCTTCCTTATCCTCACGACTGGCGACAGCATAGTTGATGTCGCTGAACTTATAGGTCTTGGAGAACTTATCTCTGCCCACCTGAAAAATGCCGTCATCGTAAATCGCCTTGATGGGGATCACATCCTGGACGCCCCTCGGCACAACAAATCGTTCTTTATCCTGCTTGAGCAGGTTGCGAAGCGTTTTAATCATTGGCTTTTGATACCTCCTTCTGCTTGTGTTCCATTCCCGGCTTCATCATCTCGTAGTAGGTGTTGGTAGAACGGAAGGTCAGTTTCTTTGGCATCAGAAACTCGGATTTGAACCAAGCCCATACGAACTTTTCCGCCGTCATTCCGTTGTACTTAATGAAGCCGAGAGCCGCAAAGGGTGCGGCTCCCAAAATGCACATCCACGATACGGTTTCCGTGCCGACATATGGCTTGAGCAGGAAATAGAGTCCCACTGCCACCACGCAGGCGCAGGCAGAAAAAATGAACTGTCGCATAGACAGTCCAAAGAACATTGCCTCCGTATAGTTGCGGATTTCTCGGTTGATTTTAACTTCCATTGAAGCTCCTTTCTCTGCGATAGCTTTCCTTTGCCTGACGGATTTCGTCGGCACAGACGCATTCATCCGCAAGGCAGTTTACCTTGCCTTTGCGTTTACCGCCGTAGTACAGACAATATCGACAATCGCAGTCCTCAAGGGTAAGCCCCTTGAAGCGGTTATAGATTTTGGTGTTGTTTTTCATAGTGCGCTCCTTACAGTCCCATCATCTCTCGGATAATGCGGTCGCTCATCTTGACCGAGCCAACGAGAACGAGCATATTAAAGAGCAGTTCGCCTATATAACTCCATACCTGCGTGACCGCCGCCGCATCGGGGTTTACTACGGGCGGTGAGGACGCAAAGAGCGAGAAGATGATGCAGGACAGCACGATCACTGCCCCCTCCAAGCAAACGGCGCAGTAGCTTTTGATGAAGGACTTGCCCACATTCTGACTCGGTTCACCGGCGAAGGTGGAAAGCGGAATGGGCGCAAGTGCCGTATACATATAGAGCTTAAAAAATCTCCCGTACACGGTCATTATCAGGATGAAAGACATTACGGTGATGAACAGCCCTCCGATGAGCGTGACAGCCCATAGCGGTATGCTTTCAAAGAATCCGCATTCCTCAACGCTGGTAATCAATTCAGGCGGCAAGACTGTTTGCTGTGGTGTTGAGAAACCCGCCGAACCCATTATCGTCGAGATCGTGCCTTGGACGATATTAAACAGGGCAAGCATAAGCTCCATACCGTAGGTGATGGCACCCTTGGCGATGGCGAAGCGAACGAACAGCTTCAGAGCGTGTTCCGGTTTCTTGACTTCTGTGAACGAGCCGCAGGTTTTGACCATACCGGCAACAAAGAACAGCACAAGGAGTGCAAGTCCGATAGACTGCACTGCGCCGTTGATGTTGACGATCACGCCCCATATCCCACCGCCTTTGAAGTCCTGCGGCGTTGTCGTGATAAGCTGCCAAATCTCAGCCAGCTTTTCGTTCCAAGTTTCCAATGCGTTTTCAAGATTTTGTACGACCCAGTTGTCGCTCACGAAAAGCACCTCCTTTCAAAGAATAAGGGGTGCTCCCGATTTTTCGGGAACACCCCTCGGTGTGAAATTTCTTAGCCGACAATCAGGTCGAGGATTTCCTTTGCAAAGGTGATGATGACGCCGCCTGCAAGGGTCAGGAAACCGTTCGCTCTCTGAGAGGGGTCGTGGGACTTCAGGGACAGACCGACCTGCACAACACCGAAGCCCAACAGGATAAGACCGATGGCACGGATCAGCCCGAAGATAAAGGTAGACAGGTTGTTGATAACGGTAATGGGGTCGTTGGCGGCAAACGCCGTAACCGAAGTGCCAAGGACGAGTGCTGCACCCATAATGGCAGTGCAGTAAATGCGGAAGCCCTTCTTAACCTTGCCGGTCATAGGCAGCTTTTCGGTATGCTTCTCGGTGTTCTTCTTAAAAATGTTCATATTAGTTACCTCCGTAATTTTGTTGTTGTATTGTTGGTGGTTTCCGAGTTGAAATCCTCATCGGACAGCAGCTCATAGGTGGTTTCCGATACCTCTGTATCCGGCAGAGTATCGGGGTCGAGGTACTGCACCTCAATGGTCGCAACATTACTTGTGACCTTGCCGTGCTGATAGACGCCGCCTTTTCCGTCGGCAGTCAGGTCAACGGCGGGGTGCTTGAGAATGTCGTATTTTAAGTCCATCACGGGGAGTTCCCCTCTGATGAACAGAATGGCGTAGCGGTTGTCGAGCATACGAACCTCATCGGGAGTCAGAAGCTCTCGACCGCTGATCTGATAGTTGGTGGAATAGTTTCCGCTTCGCCCGGAACTCTTTCCGTAAGTGTTCGTGTCGATGGTTTCCTTGCCCAGCAATTCGCTCACATATTTGTGGGTGGACTGCTCGTTGCCACCCAAGTAGAGGAACTCATCGCAGTTGCCGACGATGGATTCCCACTGCTTTTCAAACAGTGCCTTGAGCTGTGCCAAATTCTGAAGAATGATGGACACAAACACGCCACGGGAACGCATAACGGAAAGGATCTTATCGAAGTCGTCCGGCAGGCTGACATTGGCGAACTCATCCATCAGGAAGTGAACGGGAATCGGCAATGCGCCGCCGTGAATATGGTCAGCAGAAAAGAAAAGTTGCTGAAATAGCTGGGTATAAAGGATGCTGACCAAGAAATTGAAGCTTGAATCATTGTCCGGGATAATGGCGAACAATGCCACTTTCTTTTCGCCCATAGAAGCAAGGTCAAGCTCATCGGTACAGGTCAGTGCCGCCAAGCTCTCCAAGTTGAACTTTTCAAGCCTTGCGGCAAGGGTGATCTGAATGGATTTCAGAGTCTTTGCCGAACCGGTGTGGTAAGACCGATAGTATTTCAGAGCGATGTGGTCGGGTCTGTCCAACTCCAAATCGGCAAACAGGCAGTCCAGCGGCGAGGGTCGTGGATCTTCCTCATTGTCGATGGCAGCCGCTTGCAGCATCTCCATTACCATTGCAAAGTTCTGCTCATCCTCCGGTGCTTCGTAGTGAAGATAATAGACGAGAGCAGACAGCAGCATTGAAGCCGAGGTATCCCAAAACGGGTCGTTACTTTGTGACCCCTTTGGCGTTGTGCTCTTGAACAGATTTGTCACAAGCCGCTGCACATCGTTGTCCGAATGGAGATAGACAAACGGGTTATAGCAGTGGCTCTTTTCCATTGAAATCAGATCGAGAACTCTGATCTCGTAGCCCTTTTTCTCCAGCAGATTTCCCACATCCCGGACAATCTCGCCCTTCGGATCAAGAATTACGAAGCTGGTATTTGCCTGCATCAGATTCGGCTTACAGTAAAAGCGGGTCTTACCGGCACCGGAACCACCACAGACAAGGGTGTTCAGATTGCGGCGGTGTTTCTTGCCGTTGAGTCCGATACGGACTGCCTGCGTCATCAGCTTGTTTTCGGACGGTGGGTTCTGCCGGTATTTCTTGTCCACGGCTTTGGCATTGCCCCATTTTGCGCTGCCGTGTTCCTCCCGGCGTCGGTAGTTCCTGCGTGTAGAGAAGTAGATCCCGATGCCCATTCCATAGCAGAGAAGCAAAACGAGGGCAGTTTTTACACTGTCCTCGCAAAGCTCTATATGAAACGGGTCGCTCATCACATTCATCAAGCTCGGCAGTATCTCCGGCAAGCCACCCTTAACGGATGGTGCAATGAGAAGTCCGAGCCACACAATCGGCAGGATGCCGAGTACGGCGAGAATGATGGAGGTTTGTCTGTCGTTATCTCGATTCACGACAGGAGCAGTCCTTTCTTTCCACTACCTTGAACTTTTTCTTTGGGGCATACCCGACCTTGATGATAAGATCATCCACGGCATCGGTGGATTTACCCTCATTCATCAGTTCGGTTTTGGTATCGTTCAAAGCTCGAATCACTACGCCGTGTTCATAATCGTCCAAGGCGATGTGATAGCGTTCCTCTTTCATCACTCACACCTCATCTTTCCTGATCTTTGCTTCGGTCTGCTCGGCGACGGTAGATTTCCTCCGACACACGGGAGCCAATCTCGCTCATCGCAGAACGGGTCTTGGAAAGCTCCGCACGAATTTCCTTAGGGGACTTGCCCGCCAGCTCCTCCGGAATACGGTCAATGGCGAAGTTCTTCACATCCACGCCGAACTTGCGGCAGAGCATATAACCGACACATACGGCAGAGAAGCCCATATCTCTGCGGCTGTATGCTTCGCAGTTCATTGCAAGCTGAGCGTGACCCAGCTCCTGTGCCACGCACTGGCAGAGGGCAACGCTGTTCCCAATGTCCCTCTTGATATAGAGGGTCTGATCCTCGTTCTTATAGAACGCTCCCATATTGGGAGAAGGCAGCTCCTCCACAGTGCTCACATCAATGGGAGCCGTGTCGAGCATAATGGCAACGAGCTTTCGGGGGTCACGGTCAAGGGTAGGTGCAGCAGGCTTCTTGCCGCTGGTCTGCGCCACATCGAATACCTTCTTGACATTGTAGGCAATGCCGGTAGAGCCGTCATTCTTGGTGTATTCAACAGGTTCAAGAATGGACAGGCTCTTAGCACCCTTGTTGACCTTCACGCCGTCCTCCTGCCAATCACGAAAATCCTTGAGCTGAGTCGCCTGCGGCTGCTGCTTGTAAATGAGCAGAGCGTTGGCGGCAGAGTAGCGATCCATTCGTGCCTGCGTATCGAGATATGCCCTGAACTTGTCGGGGTCACGGACGATCTCAGTAGCGGTATCGTCGATCATCTGATACACGGCATCCTTCTCCGCCTTTTTCTTGGCGGCGTATTCCTCCGGGGAGAGCTGCGGACGAGCCGCAGTCCCGGACTTCTTGGGAGTGAAATTGTTAGTCATAGCTGATTACCTCTCTTTCGATTTCTTATGCTTTTTCGGCTGGGTGTGAACCGTCTGACGGTTCGGTTCGGGAGTCTTGCTTTTCTCCTTGGAAAGCGCAGGCTCGGCACGGTCTGCTTCTTTGTCAGCTTTTGCAGCAACCTTGTAGCGCTCCAGCTTTTCTCTCACGGAAGGCTTCTTGTCTGCCTGCTTTGCTGTACCCCGGTCAATAGCCGTACCGCTGATCTCGGAGCTTCGCTCGGACGGAGGGCTTTTTTCCGTCTTTGCGACCGTAGGGTTTTCGTGGGACTGACCTTCTTTCTGCAAAGGCTTTCCCATCGCTTCTTCTACGATGATCTCGCCCTTGGTTTTGGTCGGCACTTCCCGTGCCACCGCTTCACGGTCAGCCTTGTCCTGCTCCGCCTGCGTGATAACACCTGCCTTATCGACCTTGCCGATCTCGAAGCGTTCCACAATGCGCTGAATTTTGGAAGCGTCCTCTGCACGGGCGATAATATCCACGGGTACATCATCTCCCTTGGCGCTCTTATCTCTCAGGACACAATATAGAACGCCATAGCGCTTTGCCTGTTTGGTAAACTGTGCCAAGTCCTTGTTCGGGATAGAAAAGACTTTCAGTTCCTTGCCGGACTTGATCATATTGGTGAGCCGTGCCTTGCCTTTGGTCTGCTGTTCCTGCTTCAGCACGGACACGAGAAGCAGGGCGACATTCTTTGCCGCCGAGCCTGTGAGTTTTGCGGCAACTTCAAAGCCTTCAAGCGAGAGCCTGACGACCTGCTCAGCCGCATCACCGCCGTTGTTCATAGTTGCGGTTCTCCTTTCGTTTTGATTTTTCTTCCTCTGCTCGGACTGCATCCACCTTTTCCTCGATAACCTTGGAACGGACAGCGATGTCCTGACAGAGCTTGACTTCCTTGCGTAGTTTCTTCAACTTCTCGGTAAGAAGCGAGATACTTGCCTTTGCCTGTGACAGCTCTGCATCTGTGATGTTCACTTTTCGTATTTCATTTCGGAGGTGCGTTCTGTCGGCAGTTAAGGTCTTGACTTGCTCCTCGACCGAGTGCTGATATGAAAAAAGCTGCTCGTCTGTACCGATGTGGTGCTTGCCGAGCAGCGTGACTTGTTTGGTGAGTTCATCTATCTTCATCAAATCTTCTTTGAAAAGGTAGTGAACTCGTGCGTGATTCTGTTGTCCTGCCTTGTACTTCGGCAGATAGCCGAGCCGGTAACAGTAGTAAAGGTACAGCCCATACAGACCGCCGACTTTTCCAATTCTGTCGCTCCGTGTTCTGAGCCGGTATTGCTTCGGTCGGTAGATTTTCGGCTGGAACGGCTCGAAGTCGATGTTATCACGGTTTTCAATGAGCCGTTGCGTAATGCGCTCTTTGGTGTATTCATCACCGAGCCTGTGCAGTCGGATGGGGCGTTCATCGCCCTTGCCTTTGATTGTCCAATACTTCCGTTTGGGATTGGAGCCGAGGGTGTAGCCCATCTCGGACAAATGATATTCGAGTTGCCGAAGGTTGTGGCTCATTGCAATGGCTTCATCCAATGCAGTACGGGCGAGGTTGTAGCGTGTGGGCATACCGGCTTTATCCTTTTGCGTCAGAATGCGGGGCGACTGGTAGGCTTCCGGGTTTTGCACCACGGACAGTCCGTGTTCCAAGCAGACTTCATCGGCAATGTGGCGGAAGTACCACCACGCCTTTTCCTTGTTCTGCAATCGCTTGCCGTCCCTGAACGAAACGGAGTTCACAACGAAATGGCAATGAAGATGCTCCGTGTTCAGATGAGTGGTCACAAGGACTTGAAAACGGTCGCCCCACATTCTTTCTGCGAACGCCATACCGACCTGCTGTGCAAGCTCCGGCGTGATGTCGGTTTCCTCAAAGCTGAGATAACCGTGATATGCTTGGATGCCATCCGGCTTGTCAAATTGCTCTTTCATCGTGATGAACTGCTCACGGGCAGTTTGCGGATTACAGTGGATGCCCTCACAGAACAACTCCCGTTCTGTTTTCTCTCCGTCTTTTGCATAGGCGACTACATCACGGAGTGCTTGATAATCGGCGTCGCTGTACTTCGACTTGGACTTTGTGGTTTTCTCAGGATTGGAAGCGTAGTCGAGAACGGTCGCAAGGCGAACCGTGACCGGCCACAGCTTACTTACTGCCATTTCAGGTTGCTCTCACCGGGTCGAAGAAACTGACGCTCCATATCTGCCTGAAACTTGTGCAGGCGATCCAACTCACTGTTCAGCTTCTGCGTGTCGATAAAGCCGAGGGCGTTTGCCTTAACGGAGATCTGATGGATGTTATTGCCGATGGCGGAGAACTCCCGCATCACATCGTAGAAACGGTCATCGGGCTTCTCCTTCGGTTCATAACCACGGAGCAACAAACGGACGAGCGCCGCTTCAGACAGGCAGGTTTTCTTTGCTTTCTTCTGCAAGTCCTGCGCTTCGTCACGGGAAAACCAAAACTGCTTCTTGATCGTTCTCTTCATAAATGGATTTCATCCTTTCTCTTGAAATGTGTGGTGCTTCTGCACGGGGTATTAGGGGGTTCCCCTAACGAGCGATTTACTGTTTTTGACCGGTAGGAGTAAAAACAGTCTGCTCGTTAAGATAATACAGAGCGTTCGGGGGAACCCCGTTCTCATTGAGATCAGCGTTCTTTGTCCGCCCTGACGGGCTTAAAAGGCACAGCTACGATCTCATTGTTGACTCTCATAAAGCGTTCGGGGTATTTGAATTTCTCACGGTATTTCTCCGCAAGGTCAGACGGGAGGGACTGGAACCTCTCTGCATCGAAAGGTGCGTAAGTAATGAAAAACTTCCCGCAGATAATGTCCAGCATCTCACGGGAAGGCTCCATCATATAGCACTTTTCAATTTTCCAAGCGTTCTCGCCAAACATATAACCGTCTAGTCTGACGCACGGGTCAGTTCCGTCAAGGCACGACCCGAAGATGGAATAGCCACCCATTCCAGCCTGAAACGCCTTGTTGTTGGAGCTGACGCCATAGGTTCTTGACCTCTCATCGTATGGCTTGTCGAAGCTGTCCTGCGTGAAAACGATATAGCCGGAGAGGTGTTCTTTGCCCTCATTTTCTGCTTCACAAAAGCGGCTCCGCATCTCGGCAAAGGTCATTTCAACGGCTTGTGGCTCTCCATAAACCGCCCGGTTCGGGGTCAGACCGTTAACCTTGCCCTCCTCATTGCAGATGATGGCGACCTCATCCTCAAAGGGCATATATTCCTCGATGTCGCCGCCGACCACCCCCTGCATCGCTTCCAAGGTGTCGTCGATCTCGATCATCTTGGGGTACTTGTTCGGCTCCACAAGCAGGACGGAAATCTTTCCGCTGCCTGCTTCTACCGGCTCCTTGCAGAGCGATTTGTCGAAAGAAATCGACTTGAACCCGATGCTGTCCACGAAGTAGAAGCCGGGATTCAGGGTATCACTTTCCCTGATTTCGACTACATCCGATACGGAAAGAGAGCGTCCCTTGTAGTCGGCAGGATGGTCAACATTGAATTTCTGATAGATGCTTTCGAGGGAGATGCAGTCCATTTTGCCGTCATAAACTCTGTCGTAAGCGGCTGCGTTGACTTCCTTAGTGCCTTTGATTCTTTTGAGGGATTCCATTCCGATGAAGCACACATTGGCGGCATCCCTGTCCACATTGATCTGATAAATGCTAAACTCAGTCATCGTTCATTCGTCCTTTCTTTGGTTTTGTTGCGGTGGATACCGAGCTGGAAACAAAGAAAGTCATTGTAGTCCTTGCCGCAGGGCGGAGGGCTGTCAATGACTTCATACTTGCTCGGCAATATGGTTTTTAGCGCAAGGCTGGCTTTTCTCCCGGCATTGTCGTTGTCGAAGTGCAGGAAGATTTTTTGAATCTGCGGCTTCTCATCAAGGAATTTCACAAGAGCCGCAGGGGTTGTACTGTCCTCGATTTTCTCCTTGGGCAGATACACCCCGGCGAGGGAAACAAGGTTGTCTGTACGCCAATCCCTGCCTGCCATTCTTTCAAGTGTCGCAAAGGAAAGCAGGTCAATGGCACACTCAAAAAGATGCACCGTGCTGCTGTCGCTGTCTGCGACCCGAAAAGAATAGTGCTTATCGCTGCCGGAGCAGTCACCCAAAACTCGGCGGTCATTGGTCGCTCGGAAGGACGCATAACGAGGGGAATTTTTCTCATCAAAGCCCACGCACACAAGGTTGTGATACGGCAGGCTCTCGAAAATCAGCCCCTTGTCAATGCAGTATTGGATGATGGTATAGTCGATTCCTCTGCCGAAAAGATACTCTGTAATTTTATCTGTGGTAGCACTTTTATCCGGCAGAAGTAAGACCTTCGGTTCCGCTTTCTGCTTTGACTTGATCGCCACTGACGGCATCACCGCCGCCTTTCCCATCAGTGTTTCAACTGCCTCTGCAAAAGAACAGCCCTTGACTTTTACAAGATAGTCAAGGGCATTGTAGCCGCCGATGCGTTGTGACCACCACATCCACTTACCGTTAGAAATCTTCAAGCTGTCGTGGGTGCGGGTGGTATAATTGTTGCCGGAAATGCGGACAAGCTCCTGTGGCTCACAGCTTTGCAGATAGGTCAGCAGGTCGATTTGCCGTGCCTGTTCCACCACCTCCGGTGGGATATACGGCATAAAATCACCTGCTTTCCCGTTGCTGTTTCTTCTCCTGCCGTTGCAGGCTCTTATCCGCTTCCGTTTCGATGGAGTCCCGAATGGTATCCATATGCTCGGTTTCTCTGTCCCGGAACTCCTTATACACATCACTGAGAGGACAAGGGGAACGAAGCAAAGCCCTTGCCTTTTCCGGCTCAAGCTCCAGCTCCTCCATACACATTACGATGTCCTCCCGCATCGTGTATTCGTAGGTGTGGTTGAGAATTTCGGACGGCTCCTGATGCAGCAGCCAGTCCCGGTATTTATCCTGCTCGGCTTTCATTTTCTCATAAAGGCGAGCGTTGTAATCTGTTTCGTTCATAGCGAACACCTCCTTCAAAATAGAAATAGCCGCCTGATTTCTTTTGAAAACCAAGCGGCTATGTATGTGATTTATTCTGATGTTAAAACAATGCGCAGGATGCAAAGCGGCGGAATCAATTCATATCGTTATTATCCTTAATGCCTTCGTTCATTTTCTTAATCTTCCTTTTCCACACAGAATACTGAGCTACCCAAGCAGCGAGGAAGATCGCTACGAATATACCTACATAAGACAGAATTCCACCGGTCGAATGGGGCATCCAGTTGGCAAAATAAGAGATGGGGAACATAATCACGCAAGCAATTGCAAAATAAACCCCGCTTTGCTTTGCAAGACTCCACGAATCAATTTCCCAAATAACCGAAGCCATTGCAAAGCCTGTGCCCATTATTCCGCTCAGACCGGTTTGAATGAGAATCGCATTTAATTCGCTCCCCATTTTATTCACAAGCTCCGGAGTGACCGGATGGAAGAAGCCATCCCCAATGCAGATTGAGATAATCACCGTAATGACATATCCGATTGCAATGCCAACAGGGAAACCAATTATTCCTCGTCCAATCAGTTTTTTCTTCATTTCTGCCACCTCACATTCCTAACAGTTGTTTGATTTTGGCGACGGATCGCCGTGAAACATAAGTAACCGTACCGTTTGAAAGCGTAATGCAAATTGTCCCGACAAAGCTCAAATCAAAGCTCTTGACCTTTCTCAGATTGATAATATCCGAGTTTGATATTCGGACAAAAGTTTTGCTGTCAAGCCGTTGTTCCGCCTCGTATAGCCTCAGGCGGAGCGCATACTCGCCGTGATTTGTCTCGGCAAACACCTTACCTGATTCGGCAAAAACACGGTAGATTTCAGACGGTTCCAGAACCTCGACCACATCCTCCCTGAATCCGGCAATGACCTGCGGTTGCTCGTCTGACAACCTTTTTATGATTGCATTGACTTCATCGGTCATTTTGTCCGTCATCACGATGATTTTTGGCTCTTTGCATTTTTCGTCTATCTTGATTTCAATTTGCATCGGTTCACCTCCTCGCTACGGTTACAGTATAGGAAAATCAAGAACCGATTTCTACCGATTCTCGATAGGTGGTTGTTTTAAGAACATAGGCGGTATTTTTTACGGGAATCTCATACCGGTCTGTATGGGAGGCTGATATGTATCTGCGGTATGGGGATGCTCCCATACCGCAGACGGATCATCCTTCCGGCTCATTTTTGCGCTTTGCGCTTCTCTGAACCGGAATGGAGAGCAGCTCTCTTGTACGCTCTCCAAGCTGCTTTTCAATGGCTGTCAGCCGCTGCTCCGGCAAATTGAGGGACGGATGACGGGTGAGTTTGAAGTCCACCATTCGCCGCAGCTGCGCTTTCTGCTTTGCACCCATTCCCTCTTTACATACATCCTCATAGGAAATGCGGTAGGGATTGGAACGGGTCTTTGCATATAAGGGTCATCCTTCGTGCCGCTGCGTGTCGCAGCGGCAGCAAAGGCCACGTTCGGGAGCAATTCCACCGCCATGGCGAGGCAGAACAGAAAAAAGAACAGACTTAGCCTGTCTAATTGTTATGAAAGAATTTATCACTTTTCAAGTCTGCTTTTGGGCGAAATAGCCTGGATTTGCGGGCTTTTCACTTCTTGTCGGCACATCCTTTAAAAGCGGACACGCAGGATCATTCAAAACCTAAAAACTGGATGCTTTAGGTGCCTGCAAATGGATACGCACGGATTATTTAATGTACTAAAGAACGGTACTCAGTGCAATGGATATTACATAATATTTTCGCGGAACGGGTGATTGACGGACGCGGTGCTTGACAAGGCGGCGAGGGTTGATATATCCTTTACTGATAATAAAAACAGGGGCGGTGCGCGGTACAGGGCTGCGCTTGGGCTCCTGATGGGTGTAGAAAGGACACGGCAGATGATGAAGATCGGCTTTATCGGCACAGGAAATATGGGCGGCGCGCTGGCGAGCGCGGCGGCCAGAAGCGGCGAGGTGGAGGTGCTGCTCGCCAACCGCACGAAGGCAAAGGCGGAGACGCTCGCAGAGCGCATCGGAGCCGTTGTGAGCAGCAACGAGATCATCGCGCGCGAGGCGGACCACATCTTCCTCGGCGTGAAGCCGCAGATGATCGTGGACGTGCTCAAGGGCATCGCCCCGGCGCTCAAGGAGCGCAAGAGCGCGCCGGTGCTCATCAGTATGGTCACGGGACTGGACATCGCGCGCATTCAGGAGCTTGCGGGCGGGGACTATCCCGTCATCCGCATCATGCCGAACATGCCCGCCGCCGTGGGCGAGGGTGTGATCTTCTATGCGTGCAGCGGCAACTGCGGCAAGGCGCAGCAGGAGGCGTTTTTGCGCTACATGGCGCCCGCGGGCAAGCTCTTCCCGCTGGCGGAGGAGCTGCATGCCGCGGGCTCGGCGGTCGCGGGCTGCGGCCCGGCCTTTGCCGCGATCTTCTTAGAGTCGATGGCCGACGGCGGCGTCGCGTGCGGCCTGCCGCGCGCGTCGGCGATCCAGTATGCCGCGCAGATGATGCTCGGCACGGCGAAAATGGTGCTCGAGACGAACCAGCACCCCGGCGTGCTCAAGGACAGCGTTTGCTCGCCCGCGGGCTCGACGATCCAGGGCGTGCGCACGCTCGAAGAGCGCGGCATGCGCGCGGCGGTGTTAGACGCCGTGACCGTGGCCTACGAGAAAAACGTCGAGCTCAAAAAGGCGAGCGACTGAGGCTGCGGCGGAAAGGTATCTTTCCTGCGCGGCAGGCATAGTTTGCTGTGCGGGTATTTCCAGTTTTTTGCAAAAAGTGAGGAATAGATCCTATGACAGCGATCTCTCAGCAGCTCGCAGATATCACGGTGCTCTCGATCGTGGTGCGCATCCTGCTCTCCACGTTCTGCGCAGGCACGCTCGGCTTTGAGCGCGAGCGGCACAATCAGGCGGCGGGCTTTCGGACGTATATCATCGTGAGCGATGCTTCGGCGCTCGTGATGATGACGAATATCTTTGTTGCCGGCCTCGGCGAGACGGACCTTGTGCGCATGTCGGCCTCGGTCATCACGGGGCTGGGCTTTCTCGGCGCGGGCACGATCTTAGTGACGCGCAATCAGGAGGTGCGCGGCCTGACGACCGCGGCGGGCCTGTGGGCGGTCGCCATCATCGGCACGGCGTTCGGCGCGGGTTTTTACGCGGGCGGCATCATCTGCTATGCGTTCATCTTCCTTGCGATGCAAGTGCTGCGGCGCGTGGACCTTCGCATCCGCAAGACGCAGCGCGTCTCCACTGTGTATTTCGAGATGGAGAAAAAGAGCACGGTCGGCCAGATCATCCGCCAGGTAAAGGGCCACGGACACTACATTTGGGACCTGAACCTCTTCAGCGAGACGCAGGAGAAGAGCGGCGGCCCCGTGTGCGGCACGTTCACCCTCTGGGTGAACGGCAAAACGACGCTTGACGAGGAGATCCAGGCGCTTGAAGCGCTCGACGGCGTCAGCTATATGACGCTGATGTGAAAACGGAAAAGCAAAAAACGGCGCGGGAGACCGCGCCGTTTTTCTTTGCCGTGGAAAAGTCGGGGAACGTCTCACGCCGCCCTGCGGCTGCGCGCAAGGCTGACAAAATAGCATCCCACGACGGCCAGGTAGACGAGCACCGAGCCGAGACCGCGCCCCTCCCGCAGATAAGAGCCCCAGAGCATGGGAGCGCAGTATTGCCCCGCCCCCGCGTTGATGATGCTGTCACCCATCTTGGCCAAGAAAATGAGTGCGGATAAAATCGTGTAGGCGATCGTAAACGGCGCGAGATAGGACTTTTTACAGTACAGCGTCAGCCAGAGCAGAACGAGCGCGATCACAAAGCAAGAGTAGCACTGGAGAACCAGCAGACGGCTGATCCGAAAGTCATCATCTAAAAGTATAATGCTGTAAGCGGTGCCGTCCCCGACATTCTTCATCCAGAAGCCGGACGTCATATTCTGATGCACCCATGTGATCAGGGGCGAGTCGCCATACCAAGAGACGAGGGGAAACTGCGAGCGGAGCGCGAGGGTGAAGAAAAGTGGGACGAGAATCGCGAGGAAGAGCGCGGCGAACAAAAGTCTTTTGCGCGACTGTGTGGATATCTGCATGGTGTTATCCTCCCTGTATGAATTTTCCACTCGGCGCTTCGCCGCCCCGGCAGAGAGCGGCGGTGAAGCATCGGCTTTTATCTCATTAGACGTAAAAAAGCGCGCATTTTCTCGCCTTTTGGAGAAAAAACTGAAAGTTCGGCACTTCGACTAAATCCGCACTGGCTGTTCTGTGCAAAGCGGACAACGATTTTTTGCAGAAGATGGGATTTTGCACACGGGCGGCGAAAGCGCGGCGTTTGCGCCGCCTTTATACACCTTGTTAAGAAAAAGCCGCGCAGCGGGGCGGAATCCCGCCCGTTCGTCGATTGACAGGGGAAAGTGCGCGCCGTACAATGAAAATTAACACACAAAGAGAGGAAAAATCATGAAATATGTCAAGGAGTTCGGCATCATCCTCATCGTCTCGCTTGTTGGGGAGCTGCTGAATTATTTTCTGCCTCTGCCCGTTCCGGCGAGCATCTACGGCCTTGTGCTGATGTTTCTCTGCCTGATGCTCGGCGTCATCAAGCTCAGTGATGTGCACGACACGGCCTGCTTTCTCATTGAGATCATGCCCATCATGTTCATTCCGCCCGCCGTGGGGCTGATGGCTTCGTGGGACGTCATTCAGGCGAATCTTGTCGCTTATCTCATCATTGCCGCGGTGACAACGATCGTCGTTATGGCCGTGTCCGGCCTTGTGACGCAGGAGGTACTCAAAAAGGGCAAGAAGGGGGCGGAGAAGAAATGACATTTTTTGAACAGTCCGTCTTTTTCGGCGTCTCTGTCAGTCTTGCTGCCTACGGCATCGGCGTGCTGCTGCAAAAAAAGTTCAAGTTCGCACTCTTCAACCCGCTGCTCATCTCGGTGGTGCTGACCATTGCGGTGCTTTTGACGGCGCACATCAGCTACGACACGTTCTACGAGGGCGCGAAGTATTTGAGCTACCTGCTCACGCCCGCGACCGTGTGCCTCGCCGTGCCGCTTTATGAAAAGCTATCGCTTCTGAAGAGCAACTGGAAGGCCATCTTCGCCGGTATTCTCTCCGGCGTCATCACGACGCTTTGCAGCGTGTTTGTGATGAGCAAGCTCTTTCATCTTACACACGAGGAATACGTGACGCTTCTGCCTAAGTCCATCACGACGGCCATCGGCATGGGCGTTTCCGAAGAGCTCGGCGGCTACGTGACGCTGACGGTCGCCATGATCATCATCACCGGCATTTTCGGCAACGTGAGCGCAGTTTCGGTGTGCAGGCTTTTCCGCATCACCGACCCCATCGCCAAGGGCGTGAGCATTGGCTCGGCCGCGCACGCGCTGGGCACGGCCAAGGCGCTCGAGATCGGCGAGGTCGAGGGCGCGATGAGCAGCCTGTCCATCGTCGTGGCGGGCCTTCTTACGGTCGTCGGCGCGTCGATTTTTGCCAACCTTATGTAAAAAAAGGGGCATTCGAAAGAATGCTCCTTTTTTGTGCGGTTCCCCCGCGGTGTGCGCAAAATTTGCATTTCTCAAAATGGGAATTCGACATAACGGGCAAAACATTATATAATGTAGGCAGAAAAAACAGAAAAGCAGCCGGTGCGAGCATTCGTGCCGCGACTGCAAAGGATACGCATTAGGAGGCATTGCAATGAACAGAGCAGAACAGGCGGAAAAGACCACAAAGGCGCTGTACGGCGGAGCGTCCGCACTCGGCGTCACCGACCCCGAGTTTGCCGCCATCAAGGAGCGGCTCATCTACGGCGAGGTTTACGCGGAGGAAAAGCTCAGCGCCAGACTGCGCGAGCTGGTCATTTTGGTCGTGGCGACGACGAATCAGACGATGAACGAGGTCAAGCGCCACACCGCCGCGGCGCTCGCGTGCGGCGTGAAGCCTGAGGAGATCAAGGAGGCCGTCTACCACTGCGCGCCGTACATCGGCCTCGGCAAGGCGGAAAACGCCGTGAACGCGGTGAACGCCGTGTTCGCCGAAAAGGGCATCGTCCTGCCGCTCGCGAGCGGTCAGACCGTGACGGAGGAGAGCCGCCTTTTAGATGGCATTGCGGCGCAGAAGTCGATCTTCGGCGACCAGATCGACGCGATGCGCGCCGCCGCGCCGGAGAACCAGAAGAACATTCAGGACTATCTCTCCGCCTACTGCTTCGGCGATTTTTATACGAGAAAGTTTTTGCCCATCCACGAGCGCGAGCTGCTGACGTTCGCGATCCTCGCTTCTCAGGGCGGCTGCGAAGGGCAGGTCAAGGCCCATGTCGGCGGGAACGCCGCCGTCGGCAACGGGAAGGAGGTCCTGCTCGCGGCGCTCACGGTGTGCCTGCCGTATATCGGCTTCCCGCGCACGCTCAACGCGCTTTCCTGCATCAACGAGGTCCTTCCGGAAGCGAAACAGTGAGAAATTTCAATAGATAGGAGTGCAGTAGAATGAAAACCTTAGTTGCCTATTTTTCCGCCAGCGGCCAGACCGCGAAGCTTGCCAAGACCCTTGCCGATGTGACCGGCGGCGACCTCTTCGAGATCGCGCCCGAGACGGCCTACACCGCTGCCGATTTGGACTGGATGGATAAAAAGAGCCGCAGCACCATCGAGATGAAGGACCCCAAGAGCCGCCCCGCCATCGCGGGCAAGGTCGCGGATATGGCGCAGTACGACACGGTGTTCGTGGGCTTTCCCATCTGGTGGTATCAGGCCCCGCGCATCATCGAGACGTTCCTCGAAAGCTACGACTTTTCGGGCAAGACAGTTATCCCCTTTGCCACCTCCGGCGGCAGCGGCATGGGCGGCGAGGACGTTTTGAGATCCGCTTGCTCGAAGGGGACAAAGTGGCTCCCCGGCAAGCGCCTGAGCAGCCGCGAGAGCATGGCAAGCGTGCAGAAATGGGTCGAGAGCCTGGGACTGTAAACAAAAAAAGCGGCCCAAGTGAACCTTTAAGCCGTCTGCGGAAAAACAAAAAAGCGCGCCAAGTGGCGCGTCACAAGCGTTTTCGCTGTGCGAAAACCTTGGTGCACAAGCAATTCATTTGTTTGTGCGCTGTTAAATGTCCTACGGATACCAAAAAGAAGAGCACCGCTTTGCGGTGCTCTTCTTTTTGGTGGACCTGAAGGGATTCGAACCCACGACCTTACGGATGCGAACGAATCAAAAGCTCTGATTTGTATTGATTTTCAAACATTTCCAGCGCTTTCGGCTGGAATGTAAATGGTCTTGTGGCCTCTTTTTCCCGTTGTAACCATGTGTCCCGGAAGCGTATGTGGTACGTGTTGTGGTCACAGGAGATGTGCGTCGATATCATCTAAACGAGGTGGTAATCTACATACGCCTATGATAGACCAAGTGAGGAAAATCGTCAACCGCTTTCTTTGGCAGGGGCAGTGCAGGGAATGGGATGCAATAGACAAAGAGAAACGTCTGAAGACGACGAGTATGGTTAGCCGCCATCTTGTTTAAAACAATTAATCTAAAAGAGAAAGCTATAATTGGATAACTTCTTCCCTTTTAATACTGCAGATATTTGAACACGAGGTCGGTTCTTTCGAAGTATTTCATCAGAATCACAGCAAAGATAAGCACCACACACTCGGCAATGATGCAGGTGTACCAGTTGACGCTCTCGCCAGCCAAGATGGGCAGTCATCGGAGGGTGAGCGTATTAAAGGCCAACACACGGAAGATGCAAGTGTGCTGCCATTTATATTTATTACAAAAACATAAAACTCGGTCGCTGATTATACCGTGTGTATAGAGCTGTGTTTTTTAAAATTAAGACCGGGGCAACTACCTATGCTAACGAAAAGACTGCTGTAGAGCATCGAGAAATGTAACGACGAGTTACCTCGAACTCAAAAAAATCCAAGTGCCCAAAATCTCCATCAGCCAGTGTGGGAAAACACAACCACAGATGCCACACGGCACGGTAAAGCAAAAGAGAAAAAGAACAGAAAATGCCGGACCCTATCTCTTGTGAAAACGAAGTGAGATCTGTGGGCACTATTGGTGCGGAACAAACACAATAGCCTATCTATCATTTCGATGGCTTTCGGGAACTGCTGGAGGTGCCGTGCACTTGACTACACATGGTTTCTATGCTATGCTCATTGAGGCCAGCTTATGTGTACCGGTCTGCCGCCTGCGTCCGGCGGCTGAAACACAGAAAGATAAGGAGAGTTTTCAACATGAGTAAATCCCAGCAGAATTATCTGGATCAGGTGGCCCAGCGGCTTCACCTGACAGCAGACGCGCAGAGCGGCATTCTCTTTGGGATGCAGGGCGGCCTGCATATGATGCTGATGCGCAGCACCAGCAACCAGAATTTTGTTTCTCTTGTTTTTTCCCTGACTCACAGCGGACAGGAGCCGGATGCGGCGGAAATCAAGGCTTTTGTCAAGAGCAACAAGCTGATTGTAAACTACTCCATTCGCCGCAGCCGGGTGGAATTTATCCTGAAGCCCCGATTCGGCAGCTTTAAGCAAATTGACCAGCTGGAGCAGGTCACGGGCGAGGTGGTATCCCTCCTGCGCACCGGCGGCTACCAGAGCTGCTGCCAAAATTGCGGGCAGACGGCGGACACGGATGCATGCATCATGGCAGGGGTTCCGTCCCTGCTGTGTGACAGCTGCTATCAGCAGCTGGGCCATAATCAGGAACAGATTCAGCAGGAATCTGCCGGCAAGCCGGAGAATGTGCTGGCCGGTGTGGTGGGCGCTCTACTGGGATGCCTGCTGGGCGTGGGCTGCATTGTGCTGCTGGGACAGCTGGGCTATGTAGCGGCTTTGTCTGGCATTGTGCTGGCTGTCTGCACGCTGAAGGGATATGAGCTTCTGGGCGGGCGTCTGTCCACCAAGGGAATTGTGATTGCCTGTGTGCTGATGCTGGCAATGACCTATGTGGGCTATCGGCTGGATTGGGCCATTACTGTTGCCAAGTATTTTGAGGCCAGTCTGACAGATTCCTATCGGGCTATCCCCTACCTCATTGACGAAGAAATTCTGGACGGCGGCGTTTATACCGGTGAGCTTATCAAGCTGTATGCCTTCACACTGATCGGCGCAATCCCCACCATCATCAGCTCCGTAAAGAACCGGAAGATGGCCAAGGTGACTTATCGCATGCAGAGCCAGAGAGCTGTGAACAGCACTCCGGAGTTCTGATTCTGGGCAGACAAGCGAAAGATTTTAAAAAGATCAGGTGCAGCTTCAAAAGAAGCTGCACCTATAAACTGAAAGTAGACACTCACAAAATACCGGGTTGTCGTAAAACAGTAAAATCAAAAAATGGTGAAAACCTTGTGTTTTCAAGGGGCGGCGTGACGAAAGTCACGCCGTTTTCTTTTTCATCAGCTCATTCAGAGGAATGCAAAAGCCCCGCTTCAACTCGTTGTATCTGACATGACCGTTCTGAAAAGCATGGGAAAGCAATGGGAATGGACATTGCTGCCGGATACCTTCAATAACGAAATTATTGCGCACAGCGTTTCCCCGATTGCAGGGGATAACAAGCCCCATTATCAGAAAATGAAAGCCGATGCGGAAGCCGGAGATCCCGAAGCCATCCGGCGATATGAAGCCACCCTTGCCAAGCGCAGAGATGAGTACCACAAAAAGAAATCAAGACAGGAGGAAGTACCAGCATGAAGGAATTGAAGCCAAGAATCCACGAAAACGGCATCGACTACATTCTCGTAGGCGATTACTATGTGCCGGACCGGAAGCTGCCGGAGGAACACCGTCCCATTGGCAGGTGGGGCAATCTTCACAGGGCGTATTTGAGACAGTTTTGCCCTGCCCTCTATTCGACCCTTGTCCTCTCAGGTGAACTGCACACCTACCTTGCCGATCTGAACGAGCAGGCAACGGAAAGATGCAGTCTTATCATTGAGCAGATGGCAGAAGCCGAGGGCGTAGACGAAGCTATGAAAGCGGAAAATCAGATGTTATGGGTGCAGTCCATGAACTCCATCCGCAGCCGAGCAGAGGAAATCATCATGCATGAGCTGATTTATGATTGACGGTTAAGAGCCGGAAAAAACGCATATTTGATGCTGGGAACGCTTCGGACGAGGAATGTATCGCCGGAGCGTTTTCCATTGAAAAATCTCCGTTTTCTCCAAGTCAAGAGCCGGAGAAAACGCCCGAAAAACACCCCTATAGGGCTTTTTAAGGCCCTAAATGCGTAGGTTGGTGCTTTGTTGCGATATGCTCCACGGTTACGGTGTATTGTTCATATTCTGTTTTCGGGAATCTTTATGAAATCTTCAAAATTGCCCGGTATGCTATCCGTAAAATCAAAGAAAGGACTTGATTATATGGATATGATTTTGAAAACGACTGACCTCTGCAAAAATTTCAAGGGGCAAATGGCGGTAAACAATGTGTCACTGAACATCCGGCGCAACTCGGTTTATGGTCTGCTGGGGCCGAATGGGGCTGGCAAATCCACGATCTTAAAAATGCTCACCGGCATTTTGCGCCCCACATCGGGAAGCATCGAGTTTGACGGCCACCCGTGGAAGCGGAATGATCTGGAGCATATCGGTGCTTTGATTGAGATGCCCCCGCTTTACGAAAATCTGACTGCATACGAAAATCTCAAAGTCAGAACTACATTGCTCGGCCTGGACGATGCACGAATTAACGAGGTATTGCAAATTGTCCAGCTCACGAATACCGGCAAGAAACGGGCCGGGCAGTTTTCTCTTGGTATGAAGCAGCGGCTTGGTATTGCTATTGCATTGCTGAACAGTCCCCAGCTTTTGATTCTGGATGAACCGACTAACGGCCTTGACCCTTTAGGGATTGAGGAACTTCGAGAGTTAATTCGCTCTTTTCCCTGCAAAGGGATTACAGTTATTTTGTCCAGCCATATTCTGTCAGAAGTCCAGCAGATTGCAGATCATGTGGGTATCATTGCTGGCGGCGTCCTTGGATATGAGGGAGAGCTTCGCGCCGGTGAAGATTTGGAACAACTCTTTATGGATGTTATTCGCAGAAATGGTAAGGAGGGATATTAAATGGAGATGGCATATATTCAGGCAGAGAACCTAAAGCATAAGAGAACTTTCACAAAAACGCTGATCGTTCTGGCCCCGTTTGTAACTGCGCTTATGAACTTTTTTGCCCCTCTTTGGTTCCAGCTCAATTCTTATAATTGGTGGTATATCCTGCTTTATCCTGGATTCCTTACGCTCACCTGTGCCTTGATTAAACAGCGGGATAATGGCAAACTAAAATATCGTGCCATTGCTTCATTGCCTGTTTCGCAGAACAAAGTCTGGAAAGCAAAAATTGGAGTGGCCGGTATTTACTCCTGTGTGGGGAATTTCATTTTCCTGGCGCTAAATCTGTTGGGCGGTTTTGCAATATTAGTTATCAACGAAATTCCCCTGACAATCGGAATTTGGCAGGCTGCGGCCGGAACAGCTTGTATTGTCATTGCAAGCCTATGGGAAGTTCCGCTGTGCTTATGGTTATCAAAAAAAGTTGGTATCTTTGTCACGGTTATTCTTAATGCCGGACTTGGAAGCGTTTTAGGGATTTTCACGGCTACAACCTCTTTGTGGATGATCTGCCCGTATAGCTGGGTGCCGCATCTTATGATTTCCGTGTTAGGTATTTTACCTAATGGTGAGCCGGTTGCAGATCAGAGTACGGCAATGGCATTTTGGATGATTATACTTGTATTGGTCATTTCGCTGGCCTGGTTTGCGGCGCTGTCATTTTTAACTGCAAGATGGTTTGAGAAAAAGGAGGTGGGGTAACTATGGTATCTGTGGTTCGCTGCTGGAAAGCAGAATATCAGAAGTGTAAACATAGCATTTTGCTCTATATGCACAGCATGATTCCGATTATATGTGCGGCGATTTTTGCGGGTTACTATCATATATCCAGATGGGAACTGGCAACCAAAATCAGTGCCTATCTGGAAGTGTTGGCCGTTGCGTTCCCGTTTCTGATCGGCATTATTGTGGGCCTGGTTGTTCAGATCGAAAATCAGGCCGGGCATTATCAGCTTTTGTTGGGAACAATCCCATCTCGCATGGCAACGTATATTGGTAAACTTGGTTTTCTGATGATCTGTGCTTTTGGCGCAACATTTTTAGCGTTAGGAACATTCGCTGCACTATATAGGGATGCTCCGGCAAGCCTTTACCTGAAAGCAGGGATTCTATTGTTGATTACCATGCTTCCCATTTACCTGATTCATTTGTTTGTGGGAATGAGCTTCGGAAAAGGTGCATCTGTGGGATTGGGAATTGCAGGGAGTTTAATAGCTGCCCTTATGATAACAGGGCTTGGTGACGCTACATGGAAATATATTCCCTGGGCCTGGGGCGTTCGTGCTATGGATTACACTGTGCTTGCATGGGATAGCCCCCAACTGTATGCACAGGTAAAAACCGATTTTTTCAGCGGTATGATTATTTCTGTATGCTGCACTGTTTGTCTGCTGATTGCCAGTTTGGTTTGGTTTCATGGTTGGGAGGGAGGTAAAAACAGTGAATAAAAAGTGCCTGTTTGCCGTGGTAATTGTGCTTGTAAGTCTTATATGCTTATCGGCCTGCGGTG
>ENA-UEQS01000130-UEQS01000130.1-human-gut-metagenome-genome-assembly--contig:-NODE-130-length-58010-cov-10.248149_pt1 | contig 58010 bp, 50 predicted proteins | sample MGYA00242953_ERZ507953 | MGnify/ENA primary metagenome ERZ507953 (study PRJEB26167, sample SAMN06115474) | human gut metagenome | host: Homo sapiens | place: China:Jiangsu | collected 2016-07-06...
TCCCTTGACCCTGCAAGGGGCAATTGCCCCTTGACCCCTTTTCGCGATTGAGTTGGTCGCGCTTTCATGCTCCTTCCGCGTGCAGCTTTTTGGTGCTTCGCCTAAGTCCTTGTTTGCTCCCCCCAACTTTCCGTGCAGAACCTTTTATCTCATTTCGCATTGCTCATTCCTAATTGCGCATTGATTACAAGATTGCCGCCAAGCCCAGCATCACCGCCAGAAACAGCACATTCACCCCTGTAAACACCGCGAAGTACCTGCCCTTCCGCGCGCCCTCGCCCGCCCCGTACAGCCGGAACGAAATCAGGCTCGCCAGCGACGCAATCAGCGTCCCCAGCCCGCCCAGATCAACGCCCAGCGCCAGCGCTTTCGCGTCCTGCGTGAACGGCGACAGCAGCAGGCACGCCGGCACGTTGCTGATGACCTGACTCGTCAGCAACGCCACCGCCATCGGGCTGCGCGCCATCATCGTCTCCAGCCACGCGCGCACCGGCTCGCACGCCTTCACCGATGCCACAAAGACAAAGAAGCACACGAACGTCGCCAGCAACGTGTAATCCACCTGCCGGATTGTCCCCCTGTCCAGCGCCAGCGTACCAAGGAACACCGCCGCCGCCAGCGCCCACGCGGGCAGCACCTTCGCAATCGCCAGCAGCGCCAGCGCGCTCAATGCCCCATACAGCGTAAGCATCTTCCTCGCCAGCGGCGCGCGCGCGGACGTATCCACCGCAACGCGCTCCTTCGGCAGCAGCAGGCACAGTGCCAGCAGCAGCGCAAGCGCGACGGCGGCATATGGCGCGAGCAGGGTCAGGAAATCCAGCGCCGTCAGCCGCCCGGACGTGTACAGGTACAGATTCTGCGGATTGCCAATCGGCGTGACCATGCTGCCCAAATTCGCCGCAACCGTCTCCAGCACGACTGTCCAGATGGTGCTTTTCTGCCCGCCAGCGCGGAAGAGCAGCAGCGTCAGCGGCACAAGCGTCAGCAGGGCAACATCATTCGTCACCAGCATTGAGAGTGCAAAGCACAGCGCCACCATCACCGCCGAAAGTCCGCGGAGCGTCGTCACACGCCGGGTGAGTTTCCGGCTGACGGCATCCAGCGCGCCCATACGCCGGAATCCCGCGACAATCGTCATCAGCGAGAAGAGCATCAGCAGCGTCGTCGTGTCAATGCCTTGCAAGTGTATGACCGACGGCGGGGTCAGCAGGAAAGACAGCAGCGCGCAGATGAGTGCCGCGCTCAGCACCGTTTCCCGGCGGAAATACTGCAAAATTCGTTTCATCATGCGTTTTTTCTCCTTGTGGAAGAAGCAAAAAGCCAGCGGCATTGCACCGCCGGTTCATTAGGGTAACACCTCATTTGTGCGGTGTTGCATAGAATACTTTTTAACTGAAGCGTTCCGCCGTCATCGACGCAAGATACCGAATTCTGCTCTGCGAATCCTCCAAGCATTCAATCAGCAGCGGATTGAACGCGCCGCATTCGCCATTGCGAATCATCTGCATTGCCTGTTCGTGCGAAAAACCCTCTTTATAGACGCGCGGCGAAATCAGCGCATCATACGCATCGGCAATGGAAACGACCTGCGCGGCAATCGGGATTTCCTCGCCCTTTAAGCCGTCGGGGTAGCCGCCGCCATCGTAGCGCTCGTGATGCCAGCGGCAAATCTGGTACGCCGTGCGCGCCAATTCCTCGTCTCGGTAGTGGTCCAAGCGCGCAAGCATGGATGCGCCAATCAGCGTATGCGACTTCATGACAATGTACTCTTCTTCGGTCAGCTGGCCGCTTTTGTTGAGGATTTTCTCGTCGATGCCCATTTTGCCGATATCGTGGAACGCCGATGCGGTCACGATGACCTTGCGTTCATGCGGCGTGAGGGTATAGCGCTTCGTTTTGCTGACGAGGGTATCCAGCAGCACTTCCGTCAGCAGGCAGAGGTGGCGCATGTGCGCGCCGCTTTCGCCGTTGCGGGCGCTGACAACTTCGCTGATGATTTCCAGCATCAGGCGATTGCTGCGCTCCTTCTCGTGAATCTGGTCGCGCACCTGATTGCTTAAGCCCCGCTGGCGGGCATAGAGCTTGATGGTATTGCTGATCCGCTGGCTGACGACATCGGCGTCGAACGGACGGGTGATGTAGTCGCTCACGCCTAAATCGTAAGCGCGGTGGATGGTGTCCGCGTCGTTCTCGCTGGAAATCATGACGACGGGAATTTCCTCCAGCCACTGATTCGCCGCCATCAGCGAAAGCATATCAAATCCGTCGAGCGTCGGCATAAGCAAATCCAGCAGCACGAGAGCGATTTCCGTGCCGTAGCGCCGGAGCATATCCAAGCCCTCCAGCCCATCGGCTGCTTCCAACACGTCGTAGCGGTCGGGAATCAGCCCATTGAGAATGGCGCGGTTCGTCCGGGAGTCATCGACAATGAGAATTTTCATGCGCGGTCGGGTATCCTTGCGCGGCGCAATATCTTCCGCGGCGATTTCGGAATCCGTAACAACGGCATTGCGGCTCTTTTTTGCCTGCATCATCAGCTGATTGGCGCGTTCAACAGCGCAGTCAATCGGCTCGCCGCGGTTAATCAACCCGCCGATGCTGACAGATAGGCGGATGTCCTCCAGCCCCGGCAGCCGGGTTTCGCTGATTTGGCAGCAGATATCCTGCAATTTCTGCTGAAAGGTGGCCTCCTCGATGTGCGGCAGGAGCAGCAGAAACTCATCCCCGCCATAGCGGATGATGGTGTCCGAGCGGCGAACGCAGTGGCGCATCACGCCAACGGCGGCTTCCAGCATTTTATCGCCCGCCTGATGCCCATACGTTTCGTTGCACGCCTTGAAGCCGTCCATGTCAAGGACGGCAACACCAGCTTCCATGCTGCGATTTTTCAGGGCATCCTCATAATAGCGGCGATTATACAGCCCGGTCAGCGCGTCGCGGTAGAGCTTTTCGCCCATGCTGCCGGTCTGGGTGAGCATCTGTCGGCGCTGCACCACGGCTTCGGGGGTATCCTGCCGCAAGTCCTGTACGAGTTCCAGCACGCAGGGTTCACCGTCCACTTCGATATAGCGGGCGAAGATTTGCTCTGCCCGCTGCGGGGTAACGTCAAGGGTAGTGAGCTGGCATTTTTCATGCAGAACGCGGCATTCAAGTTCGGTGCGTTTGGAATGCGCCTGCGGTGCATGCAGAACGGCTTTTTCGTTCAGCAGCCGCACGCTGGAGAACGTCTGCCGGAAGCACGCCATTTGGACTTCCGCTTCTTTGCGCGTCATTTTGATTTGTGCTGTCATGGTTCTCCTTCTCCCGGTTATTCCTTCCGTCCTTCCATCCTACAAGGGGGCACTAAAAGTCTGAAATTGCCCCGTAAGCACCTTCAGCGCGTTTCCTGCGGTCATTTCCCTGTTGCGTAAGGGAAACGGAATGCTTCAGCCCTTCCAGTACTTTCCGTCGAGTTCGCGGTACTGGATTGCCTCCGCAACGTGGGTCGTGCCGATGGTGTCCGCGCCGTCCATGTCGGCAATCGTCCGAGCGACCTTCACCACGCGGCCGTATGCGCGCATACTCATGCCCATGCGCTCCACTGCCATGTGCAGAAGCGCCGTTGCTTCCGGGGTCATTGGGCAGTATTTCTTGCTTAAGCCCGCGTCAAGCTGCGCATTGCAGTGGATGCCGTCCTGCGCATAGCGGGCTTGCTGCAATTCACGCACCTTCCGCACGCGCGCGCCAACTTCCGCCGAGGATTCCGCTGCGCCGCCCTCGCTGATTTCCTTCACCGGCACAGCGTCTACCTCCACCTGAATGTCGATGCGGTCAAGCAGCGGGCCGGAGATGCGGTCGAGGTAGCGGCGGATATCCTTCGCGGAGCAGCGGCATTTCTTCGTCTTGCTGCCATAAAATCCGCAAGGGCACGGGTTCATGCTGGCAACCATCATGAAACTGGACTGGTACTGCGCCTGATTGTGGATGCGCGTCACACTGACGACGCCGTCCTCCAGCGGCTGGCGCAGCGCTTCCAGCGTGTTGCGGCTGAACTCCGGCAGTTCATCCAAGAACAGCACGCCATTGTGCGCCAGCGATACTTCACCCGGTTTTGCATTTGAGCCGCCGCCAATCATGCTCGCGACGGATGCGCTGTGGTGCGGCGCGCAGAACGGGCGCTCCGCCATCAGCCCCGTACCCGGCGCAAGGCGGCCGGCGATGGAGTGAATACGCGTCGTCTCCAGCGATTCGGAGAAGGTCAGCGGCGGCAGAATGCCCGGCAGACAGCGCGCCAGCATCGTCTTGCCCGAACCGGGCGTGCCGACCATCAGCAGGTTATGTCCGCCGCTGGCCGCCACTTCCAGCGCCCGGCGCGCGCCAACCTGCCCCTGCACCTGTGCCATATCCACCGCGCACTTGACCGCCGATACCACGTCACTGTACTGCCGCTGCTGCTGCACGGGGATGGGTTCGCGCCCCTTCAGGTGATTCACCACCTGCCGCAGGCTGCTCGCCGGATAGACCCGCAGTCCTTGAATACACGCCACTTCCTCGGCGTTCCCTTCCGGCAAGATAATGTCCACAATCCCCTGCTCGCTCGCGCTGATGACCATCGGCAGCGCGCCGCGCACGGGGTGCAGCGAACCATCCAGCGACAATTCGCCCAGCATCAGTGTCTGCGTCAAGTCCATGCCCTCCAATTGCCCTGACGCCATCAGGATGCTGATAGCAATCGGCAAATCGAACGCGGGGCCTTCCTTTCGCTGGTCTGCGGGCGCAAGGTTCACCGTCAGGCGCGAAATAGGCATGGTAAATCCGCTGTTGACGATGGCGGCGCTCACGCGGTCGCGGCTTTCCTTAACCGACGCGTCCGGCAGCCCGATAATCTCCAGCGCCGGCATCCCCGTCGCCGCGTAGACCTCCACCTTCACCGCGAATCCGCTGACGCCGCTCAGGCCGTATCCCAGCGTTCGTGCAAGCATGAACGTTCAACCCCTTCACCATGGTATTCTGTTTCGATTGTACACCACATTGCGCACAATTACAAGAGAGCGCTTTCCATTTGGCGCGATTTTGTGTATAGCGGGGCGGAAAGGATGCAGCACCCGCGTGAATTGCGATTTGCGACGATGCGCCGCAGGATGCCGCCCATGCAGAAGCGCTGGCGATAGGGCGTATGATGCGCTCAATCGCGCGAAAGGGAGGAACGCCCCCCTCGTTCTCCCTCTCTTGAAAATTATTCCATTATAAAATTTGCCCTCCCGGCGCATCCTGCTTGCGAATGGGAGGGCATCGGCATGAAGAAACATCCTTCACCCCTGCGCCGCGCGGTCGGGCTTGTCCTGACGCTTCTGCTGACGCTGGGGTATTTTTCGCCCACGCAGCAGGCGCTCCGGGCGCTTCCCGCGTCCCTGCGGCTGACGCAGGATGAGCCGATTTCGCTGCTGACAGGGATGCTGCGCGCGTCGGGCGAGGGCTTAGAGGTCAGTGCGTCGCAGGACGAGACGCTCAGCCAGTACGTCAGCGTAACCGGGCAGAAAAGCGGCACGTCGGAGCTGCTGCTGAGCATCCTCGGCATCCCGCTTCGCCGCGTGGAGGTGGAAGTCAGCCCGGAGAAGCGGCTGATTCCCGGCGGGCAGGCGCTCGGCGTTGCCATGCGGACGGACGGCGTATTGATTGTCGGCTTGTCGGACGTAAAGAAGGGTGTCTGCCCCGCGCGGGACTGCGGACTGCAACCCGGCGACGTCCTCCTGCGCATCGGCGGACACGCCATCGAGCGCGTTGCCGACGTCAGCGAAATTGCCCAGCAGAACGGCACGTCGCCCCTGCTCATCGAATACATGCGCGACGGTACGACCGCCCACGCAACCCTCACCCCCGTGCAGGATGACGCCACCGGGGTTGTCCGCCTCGGCGCATGGGTGCGCGACAGCACCGCGGGCATTGGCACACTCTCCTTCTACGACCCGGATTCCGGGCAGTATGCCGCGCTTGGTCACGCGATTACCGACGGCGACACAGGCAGCATCTTGACTGTCCGGGAAGGGCGCGTGCTGAAAGCGAGCATCGTCGCGGTACAGAAGGGGCAGCGCGGCGTTCCGGGCGAACTGAAAGGCTCATTCCTGCAAAACGCCGCCGTCTTGGGCGACATTGCGCAGAACACGACCCTCGGCATCAGCGGCACACTCACCACCGCCGTGACAAACCCGCTCTATCCCGACGGCTTGCCCATTGGCACGCGCTCGTCCGTCCACACGGGCGCGGCGACCATCCTTAGCACCATCGGCACTGGCGGCGTACAGGAATACACCGTCGAAATCACCCACGTCAGCCAGCAGAACGCTCCCGCCGCCAAAAGCATGGTGCTGCGCGTGACCGATACGCGCCTGCTGGACGCGACCGGCGGCATCGTGCAGGGCATGAGCGGCAGCCCCATCATCCAGGACGGCAAGCTGATCGGCGCAGTGACGCACGTTTTCGTCAGCGACCCAACGCAGGGGTACGGCCTGTATGTGGACTGGATGCTGTCGCAGATGCAGGGAACTTCGGCTGACCAATAATCAGGAAAATGTAGGAAACCAGCATATCGACAAAGGCTCCTATTTTTCCGGCAGGAATCCCCGCCTGATATATAGAAAACCTCCACTGATATTTTCGTCAATGGAGGTTCTTTTCATGCAGCCGCGCTGTTTTCTGCTTCTGGCGGATAATCCGCTGACGCTTGCCCAGCTTCGGGCGGAAATTGAGGATTTGGGCGAGGAAACCCGCTGCCAAACCGCCCTGACCGCCGAGGAAGCGCTTTTCCGCCTGTCGCAGGAGTCGGTGGATGCGGTGCTGCTCCTCCCCTGCCCGGCGGCGGACTGCCTGACACAATCACTGCTTCGCCATCCGCCGCTTGCGCCGCCGTTCCTCTTGGGTGGTCTGGACGGCGAGCTGCCGGAAATTTCGCAGCTGCCGGCGTGGTTCTCCGTGCTTCGTCTGCCCGCGCTGGCGGCGGCACTCCTGCCGGAATGCACCGAACTGGCACGTCAGCTGCTGACGGCGCTGGGGATGCCGCGGACGCTCCGGGCGTGGGCATTCCTGCCGGAAATGGCGGCGCTGACAGTCGTGCATCCACCGCTGCTGACAGACGTGACGCACGGCCTATACCCGCTGATGGCGCACCGCGCGCAGCTGACCCCGTGCGCCGTCGAGCGTCGGCTGCGGCTCGCTATCGAATCGACATGGAATCGCGGCGACTACGATGCGATTGCGCGCTTCTTCGGCCAGTCGGTAGACCCCGAACGCGGCAAGCCCACGAATCGGGAGTTTTTGTGTCAATTGCAGGAGCGATTGACGCTCAGCGCGAGGAGGATGGAGAGGAGGGTGGGGTGAGGGCTTCCGCCCTTTCTTCGCGTGCTTCCTCCATCGTCAGCGCTGCCGAGAGACAGCCGTACAGTTCCTGAACCGTTTGAATGCGTTTCAGCGTCTCGTTTGTCTGTTGTTCCGCTTCGGACATGGCTATTTTCCTTCTTTCGGGTGATGGGGCGGGTCATTCCACTTCCACCAGCGTATATTGATACCCCTCTTCTTGCAGCCACGTTTCCATCGTCGACCCGCGTTCGACCAGCAGTACCGTGTCCGCATCAACAAATCCCGCATACATTGTCGTGACGCTGGCGGGGATGGTCAGCTGTTTCAGGGATGTGCAGTGCGCAAAAGCCCGCAGCTCAATGCGTTCCAAGGTGTTGGGCAGTCGTATATCCGACAGACTGGCGCATTCGCTGAACGCATCCCAGCCGATGCCGCGCAGTCCCTCCTGCAAATGCACCGTCTCCAGCTGGTCGCAGTGGTAAAACGCCATCCGCGCAATCTCCGCAACGCCCTTCGGGATGGTGATTTCGCGCATCCCGCAGTAGATGAACGCCGCTTCGCCGATTTTCTCCAAGCTCCCCGGCAGGGTGATTTCCGTCAGCTCCGGAATGCGCCCGAACGCACCGTCTGCAATCTCCTTGATGCCCTCCGGCACAATGCAGACCGCGCCCGTCGTCAGCCGCCGCAGCACGCGCTGATGCACATGGTCAATCAGCATCCCGTCCTGTACCGTCAGCAGCGGATGATTCGGCGAAAGCTCCACCGTCCGCAGCGCCTTGCAGTTCTTGAAGGGATTCCCCTCGATTTCCGTCACGCTGTCCGGGATGCAGATGCTTGCAAAACCGCAGCGCTCGAATGCGTTTCTGCCCAGAAACTGCACACCCTCCGGCAGGTCGATTTCCGTCAGGGCTTCGCAGAACGCAAACGCCGATGCTTCCAGCCGCTCCAGCTTTTCCGGCAGAACGACCTTCTCCAGCTCCGAGCATCCATAGAACATATCTATCGGTATCACGCGCAGGTTCTTCGGGAGCGTGACTTTCTGCAATTTCTCGTTGGACAAAAACGCGCCGTGTCCGACTTCTTCCAAACTTTCGGGCAGTTTCAGCGCGGTAAGCCCCGTACTTTCAAACGCATGACACCCGATGGTGCGCAGGCCCTCCGGCAGGGTGATTTCCGTCAGGCTTCTGCACCAGTCGAACGCGCTGTCGCCAATGCTTTGCAGGCTCTCCGGCAGACTGACCGACCGCAGCGCAAAGCAGCCGTTGAAGGCCTCTTTCTGGATGTTCGTCAGCCCTTCCGGCAGCGTCACGCGTTCCACCTGCGCGGAATAGAATGCGCCCCGCCCAATCGTCGTGATGCCCTCCGGCACAGTTACATCGCGCACATCCCGCGCGGCGCAAATCACCGTGTCGCACGCCAGCAGCATTTGATTCTCGATGCGCAACACCGGGTTGTCCGGCGCAATCCGCAGGCTGTTCGCAAAGAAGTGCTGGGACAGCGGGATGGCAGGAATGGGGTTGCCGTCAATTTCCGTCAGGCTCGCCGGCAGCGTCAGCCCCCACAGTTCATCGCAGTCCGCAAACACCCCGTAGCCCATGCGGCGCAACGTGTTCGGCAGGGTGATGGTTTTCAAATTCCAGCAGCCAGCAAAGGCTCTTTCTCCCAGCGTTTCCACGCCCTCCGACAGCGTCACCTTTTCCAGCGCGCAGCCGATGAATGCCTCCTCCCCGATTTCCCGCAGGGTGGATGGCAGCGTGATTTCCTTCAGCGCCGATGCCGCCGCAAACGCTTCGCAGTCAATCACCGTCACGCCCTCCGGGATGACGACGCTCGTCAGCGCCGCATATTCAAAGGCATACGCGCCAATCGCCGTCACGGGCAAATCGTCTACCACGGACGGAATCACCAGCGCCGTTTCGTCGCCCAGATAGCCCGTAATGCCCGCCGTTCCGTCCTCCAAAACGACATAGAGGTACAGCCCGTCTTGGCTTTTAGTGGAGATTTCCGCCGCGTTGTCGTAGTCAACCGTGTCCAGCACCGCATCCGCCTGTGCCGATGCCGCACAGAGCAGGAGCGTCAACAGGACGCAGAGCATCCGCTTCATCAAAAAAATCGCCTCCTTGTGCCTTGATGATAGCACAGGAGGCAATTTCATGTCAATTTTTCCTTGGAATTGTTACAATCGCCGTTTTCTTCATCGCGACCGCCATGACCCCCGCCGTAATGGCTTCCGCCGCGCAGAACGCCAGCCACACGCCCGTCATGCCGAAGAGCGCCGCCATCACCAGCGCGCAAAGCACAATCGCCGCCACGCCGCGCAGGATGGACGTAATCATCGCCCATTTCGCCGCGCCGACCGCGCTCAGATAGCCCGTTCCGGCGATATTGAACCCCGCAAACAAGTAGCCGAGGAAGTACAGCCGCATTCCCTGACATGCCAAATCCGCCATCACCGGGTCATGCTCGCTGTTGAACACCGCCACCAGCGGCTCGGCGAACACCTCGAAGCAGACAATCATCAGCACCGAAAGCGTCAGCGCCGTCAGGATGCTCATCATCAGCACCTGCCGCACTTGTCCCGTTTCACCGCGGCTGTACGCGTCACTGAGCAGCGGCTGCGAGCCCTGCGAGATGCCGGAGAAAATCGCCGTTGCGACGATGGCGACATTCGCCACCACGCCATACGCCGCGACGCCGATGCTGCCCGAGAGTCCCAGAATCAGGAAATTCAGTACCATCGTCGTCATGCCGCCCGCGATTTCCCCGATGAACCCGGAAACGCCCACCGCGCTGACGTGCGCCAGCAGTTTGAACGTCGGCTTGTGCCAGCGGAAGCGCAGCGTATTCGTCTTTTTGCGGAAGTGCAGGGCGTTAATCCCCATGCCGACGATGGGGGATGCCGCCGTTGCGAGCGCCGCGCCCGCCATGCCCATTCCCAGCGGGAACATCAGCACCCAGTCCATGACGATGTTGAACAGGCTGGATGCCATCGTCGCGGTCATGGCAAGCGACGGATCGCCGTCGTTGAGGACGAAGGAGCGCAGGATGTAGTTGCACATGAAGAAAGGCGTGAAGAGCAGGAAAATGCGTGTATACGGCGCGCCGACCGTCACGATGTCCGGTTCGCCGCCAAGCAGCCGCACGATGCCCTCCGCGCTGAAAATGCCCAGCAGGATGAACGGCACAGACAAAATTCCCGCCCATGCGAGGGCTTCCGCAAGATAGCCATCGGCGTGTTTTCCTTCGTGACGCTCCAAGGCGAAGCGGGTCGCCGCGCCGGTCGCCAGCATCGCGCCCAAGGCAAAAATCAGCGAATAAACGGGCAGGACAAGGTTCAGGGCGGCGATGCCGTCCGCCCCCTGCGCCTGTGCGATAAAGAAGGTGTCGGCGAGGATATAGGCGGAGACGCCAATCATGCCGAGGATGTTTTGAGAAACGTAGCGGAAGAACTGCTTCCGCACGGTGGAATGCTTGTTCATAGCGGGCTTCTCCTTCTGCTTTGTTCAGGGCAGCATTCCTATTGTAAGGGGGAAAATCATCTTCGTCAAGGGAAAATTGCAAGAATCGTTCCTATTGACTATCCAAATGACGAAAAATGCGGTATAATGGAGCGAATACCCATCATGCTGTTCCCGGATGCTTCATCGAAAATCCGAAACAGCATCAGGAGGAATCGTATGAAGCACTTGTACCCCTACCTCCGACGCTTCCGCAAGGAGAGCATTCTCGCGCCCCTGTTCAAGATGCTGGAAGCCACGTTCGACCTGCTTGTGCCGATGGTGGTGGCGGACATCATCAAGGTCGGTATTGCGGGCAGCGATACGACGTACATCTGGACGCGCTGCGGCCTGCTGGTGCTGATGGCGCTCATCGGACTGCTCTGCTCCTTCACCGCGCAGTATTTCGCGGCGCGCGCCGCCATCGGCACATCCACCGGGCTGCGGCATGAGCTGATGGCGCACATCCAGTCGCTCTCCTTCTCCGAACTGGACACGCTGGGCGTTTCGACGCTGATTACACGCATGACCAGCGATGTCAATCAGGTGCAGAATGGTCTGAACATGTTCCTGCGCCTGTTCCTGCGTTCACCGTTCATCGTCGCGGGCGCGATGATTGCCGCCTTCACCATTGATACACAGATTGCGCTGATTTTCCTCGCGGCGATTCCCGTGCTGGCGGTGATTGTCTTTGGCATCATGCGCATCACCTCGCCTATGTACAAAACCGTTCAGTCCCGGCTGGACGCGGTCACGGGCGCAACGCGCGAGAACCTCTCCGGCGTCCGCGTCGTGCGCGCGTTCGGGCGCGAGGACGCGGAGGAAGAAAACTTCGTCCAGCAGAATGGCAGCCTGAACGCCATGCAGCTCAAAGTCGGCCGCATTGCCGCGCTGATGAATCCGCTGACGTATGTCGTGGTCAACCTCGGCATCATCGGCATTCTGTACTTCGGCGCGAACAAGATTGGCAGCGGCGCGCTGCTCTCCGGCGACGTGGTGGCGCTGGTGAACTACATGAGCCAGATTCTGGTGGAACTGGTGAAGCTGGCGAACCTCGTCGTGCTGCTCACCCGCGCAATTGCCAGCATGGGCCGCGTGTCGCAGGTGCTGGATACGCCCTCGACGATGGCATTCCCGGAGAAGCCCGTTTCGGCGGATGCTGCTTCCGATGTGGCGGTGGCGTTCAACCATGTGTCCCTGCGCTATCAGGGCGCGGGTGCGGAAAGCCTGTCCGATGTGACCTTCACGGCAAAGAAGGGGCAGACCATCGGCGTTATCGGCGGCACGGGCAGCGGCAAAACGACGCTCGTCAGCCTGATTCCGCGCTTCTATGACGCAACGAAGGGGCAAGTCACCCTGCTCGGTCAGCCGATTACCGCCTATTCCAAGGAGGAGCTGAACCGCCACGTTGCGGTCGTCATGCAGAAGGCGCAGCTGTTCAAGGGCACGATTCGCTCGAATCTGCTCTGGGGCAACGAGAATGCCACGGACGAAGAATTGTGGCACGCGCTGTCCATTGCGCAGTCGGAGGATTTTGTCCGCCAGAAGCCGGGCAAGCTCGATGATCCGGTGGAGCAGGGCGGACGCAACCTATCCGGCGGTCAGCGCCAGCGCCTGACAATCGCCCGCGCGCTGGTAGGACATCCTGACATTCTGATTCTGGACGACAGCGCCTCCGCGCTGGACTACGCCACAGATGCCGCGCTCCGCAAAGCCCTGCGCACCCTGCCCGCGGAAACGACGCTCTTCATCGTCTCCCAGCGCACCTCGTCCCTGCGCCACGCCGACCAGATTATCGTGCTGGACGACGGGCATGTGGTGGGCATCGGCACGCACGATGCGCTGATGCAGACGTGCGAGGTCTATCGCGAAATCCACGAAAGCCAGTTTCGGAAGGGAAGTGACGTGCAGTGAAGACCAATAAGCTCAAGCAGCAGAAGGGCACGCTCCTGCGCGTCCTGCAATATGTGAAGCCGTATCGGGTGCTGGTGATTGTCAGCCTGCTGTGCGCGTGCGTGAGCGCGGCGGCGCAGCTGCTCATCCCGATTCTAACCGGCAAGGCGATTGACCAGATGATCGGCGCGGGTCAGGTAAATTTGTCCGGCGTGCTGGTCTTTGCGGTGTGGATTGCCGTCGTTGCGGCGCTGTCCGCGGCTGCCCAGCAGTTCCTTGCCACCAGCAACAACAAGATTGCCTACAACATCAGCCGTGACCTGCGCAACGCGGCGTTCCACAAGCTCCAGCGCCTGCCGCTGAGTTATCTGGACGCGCATCCCTCCGGCGACCTCGTCAGCCGCATGATTGCCGATGTGGACACCTTCTCCGACGGTCTGCTCATGGGCTTCACGCAGCTGTTCACCGGCGTCGTGCTGATTGTCGGCACGCTGACCATCATGCTCATCAAGAACTGGATGATTGCCCTGCTGGTCGTGGTGCTGACGCCGCTGTCGATGTTCGTCGCGTCCTTCATCGCCCGAAAGACGCACCACTACTTCACCGAGCAGGCGCGTGTGCGCGGGCAGCAGACGGCGCTCATCAACGAGCTGATTGAAGGGCAGAAGGTTGTGCAGTCCTTCGGGCACGAAGCCGCCTCGCTGAGCGATTTTGACTGCATCAACGATGAACTGGGGCGCGTCAGCCTGAACGCGACGTTCTTCTCCAGCCTCACGAACCCCTCCACCCGTCTGGTCAACAACATCATCTATGCGGCGGTCGCGCTCGTCGGCGCGCTGTCGGCGGTCGGCGGCGGCATTTCCGTGGGTGATTTGAGCGTTTTCCTCAGCTACGCCAGCCAGTACGCCAAGCCCTTCAACGAAATCTCCGGCGTTGTGACCGAGCTGCAAAACGCCCTCGCCTGCGCCGCGCGCGTTTTCTCCCTGCTGGATGAGGATGACCGCGTGCCGGACAAGGAAAACGCCGCCGTGCTCTCCCCCAAGGGCACGGTTGACCTCAAGGACGTCTGCTTCCGCTATGTGCCTGATCGCCCGCTGATTGAGGGGTTCAACCTGCACGTCAAGCCCGGTCAGCGCATTGCCATCGTCGGCCCGACCGGCTGCGGCAAAACGACCATGATTAACCTGCTGATGCGCTTCTACGACGTAAACAGCGGCGCAATTCTTGTCGACGGCACGGACATTCGCAACGCAACGCGCCACTCCCTGCGCAAGAGCTTCGGCATGGTCTTGCAGGACACTTGGCTGAAAGCCGGCACGATTCGCGACAACATCGCCTACGGCCGCCCCGACGCGTCGGAAGAGGACGTGATCGCCGCCGCGAAGGCCGCCCACGCGCACAGCTTCATCCGCCGCCTGCCCGACGGCTACGACACGGTTATCACCGAAAACGGCGGCAACATCTCGCAGGGGCAGAAACAGCTGCTCTGCATTGCCCGCGTGATGCTGGGCGGCGAAAACGGTGAACTTCCGCCGATGCTGATTCTGGACGAAGCGACGTCTTCCATCGACACGCGCACAGAAATCAAGATTCAGTCCGCCTTTGCGCGGCTGATGAATGGGCGCACGTCGTTCATCGTGGCGCACCGGCTTTCGACGATTCAGGAAGCGGATGTGATTCTGGTGATGAAGGATGGGCATATTATTGAGCAGGGAACGCATGAGGAGCTGCTGAAGAAGCAGGGATTCTATGCGAATTTGTATCAGTCGCAGTTTGCATTGAGCTGAGGAAACGCCAAAAGAATAAACACGCGGGCAAAGTAGGGAAAAGCGACCAACTCAATCGCGCGGAGGGGTCAAGGGGGGGACTTCGTCCCTTTTTCTTCCCCTTGCAGGGTCAAGGGACAGCGTCCCTTGTGGGGTTTGGGGCAACGCCCCAACTGTTCCACGTCAAACCTACTCAAAAGGAAAAGTCAACAAGGCGCAGGCAGCGAAGCGTCCCTGCCAGTAACTTCGCGCTCCCGCAGGAGCGCCCCCCAGCTACTCTTTCCAACATCTATGCTGTGCCGCGCCAAATGGGCGCGACCGGATTGCTGGTCAAAAACGGCGACCTCTTTCCCGCTGAAGCCATCAGCCGAAAGAGGTCGCTCTTTTTATTCCCTGTTTATTTCCCCGACGGGTGCATTTCCGTGAACGTCTGGTAGTGGTCGTTCGTGTAGTACACCAGCCCGTCCGACGAGTAGAGGATTCGCTCTGCGCCGCGCGGCCCGGCCGTGTAGTTCGCGTCCGCCTCGTACCACTTGCGCCCGGATGCATCCGGCAGCAGCCCCTCGTAGTTGCCAAACTTGTCGCCGCCGATGGAATACCCCGGTGCAACGTCGCTGACGTAGTTCTGGCTGCTGTCCCAGCCCAGCTGCCGCGCTTCGTTCTTCGTCAGGAAGTTGTCCGGCAGCGTCCCGTGGGCGAAGATGTAGTCCGCAATGTCCTGCGGGGCAGTAATCGCCGTTTGCTGCGGCGCTTGCGTCGGGGCGCTGGTCGGACTGTCCGTCAACGCTGCGGCGATGGTTGCGGTCGGCAGGGCATCCGGCGGATCCGCCGTGTCGCCCAGCGGCAAAATCCCCTGCTGTCCCAAGATAAGCAGCAGCAATGCCATCAGGATGGCAAAAATGCCAGATGTTGCCCGCTTCGGCGGCTGCTTCTGCTGATTTTTCTGCTCGCTCATTTATGATACCTCTCTCCTGCGCGGATTTTCATGGCACGATACAGCTGTTCCAGCAGCATCACGCGCGCCAGCTGATGCGGGAACGTCATTTTGCTCATCGACATTTCCTCGTTTGCGCGGTGGATGACGGCATCCCCCAGCCCCAGCGAACCGCCGATAACAAATACAATGCTGCTCTCGCCGCGCGTCAGCAGCTCGTCCAAATGGCGCGACAAGCCAGGCGAATCGTGCATCTTGCCGGGAATCGTCAGCGCAATCACATAGTCCGACGGTTTCAGGCGGCTGAGCATCATTTCGCCCTCTTTGTCGCGAATCTGCCGCTCAATGGCTTCGGAGGTGTTCGCAGGTTCAGGCAAATCCGGCAGCTCAATCTCCTCGAACTTGCCGTAGCGCGACAGCCGCTTCAGGTATTCATCCGCCATCTGCCGATAGGGCTTCTCCTTCATGCGCCCCATCGCCATCACGCTGATGCTCATTTCTGCTTTCCTCCCGGCATGATTTTCTTCGTCCCGCTGACGACGAGCTTGAACAGGAAGCTGCCCACGCCGATGCCCAGCGCCATCATCAGGATGCCCGCCATCGTCAGGATGCCGGTCTGCGCGCCGAGGGCATACTGCTGATGCCCCAGCTGCTCCATGCAGCGGTACAGCCCCAGCCCCGGCACAAGCGCCACCACCGACAGCAGCAGGAAAATCGTCGCAATCATGCGCATTTTCCTTGCGCAGAACTGCGCCAGCAGCGACCCGAACAGCGCCGCGAGGAACATTGACGCGGCCTCATCAAGCGAAAGCTGCTTGAGCGACCAATAGAGCGTGTAAGTCATTGCGCCAATCAGGCTTGCGGGCAGCCACGCGCGTTTGGGGGCATGAAGCAGAATCGCGAAGCCGAGCGTACCGACGAACGACGTCAGGAAATACCACAGCCCTTGACCCAGCGGTTCGTAACTCATGCCGCACCTCCCGTCAGCAGGCGCAGGAAGGCTGTGCCCGCCAGCGCGCCGACAGCAAGCAGCACCGCCGTCATCGCCGCGCTGACCGCTGAGGAAATGCCCGATACCATATCGCCGCGCATGGTGTCCTGCACAGCGTTCGTCATTGCCAAGCCGGGCAGCATGGGCATCAGCGCGCCCGCGACGGCCGCTTCGACAACCAGCGCCCCGGTCAGGCGGTTGACCGCCATCGGGAGGAACGCTGCGAGGAAGCCGCCTGCCAGCGTCGCGACGAGCGTCTGCATATGGAATTTATCCATCAGCAGCGTCACCCACTCAATCAGCAGCCCGACGAGGAACGCCGTCACCAAATCCCACACGCCGCCGCCGAACATCAGTGACCATCCAGCGGTGGACATGGCTGCCGCGCCCGCCATTTGCAGCGGGGACAAGCGGGAAGGTCGGCGCTCGACAGCTTTGAGCTGGCTGAGAACTTCCTGACAGGACATCTTCTCCTGCTCCAAATGGCGGGAGATGGCGTTCACCTCGTCGATGCGGGTCAAGTCTATTCCCTTGCGGCGGATGCGCTTGACGGCGGTCTCGATGGTGCCGTCGCTCTTGCGGTAGCTGACGAACAGCCCGCTTGGCACAGCGAAACATTCCACCTCGCGAAAGCCGAACGCATGGCCCATGCGCAGCACGGTTTCTTCGACGCGGCAGGTTTCGCCGCCGTTTTCCATGATGAGCCGCCCCGCCAGATGGAGGGGTTCCATATAACAGCTGTCGTCGAACATGAAGATGCCTCACTCGCTGTAAGTTTGGGGGGATTTTGTTGATGGCTAACAAGCCGCTTCGGTCGCCACTACCGGAGTTGATTTTTTCCGCAGCAGGGATAAAGTGTGCCAATTTCGGAATTTCTCGCCATAAAATCCGGCTTTTGTTCCGAAATAGGCGTTAATTCCGCAGTGTAAATCGGAAGAGGTAGCGCCAGAGGATGCGCTTGTACTGGTCATACAGACCGCGCGCGCGGTAAAGCTGCTCGTAAGAACGGTAGACCGTCAGGCGCGCCTGAATGGAGACAATGGGGTGTCGGAAGCAGTTCACCAGCTGGCGAACAACCGCGCCATTGGGGTTGCGGAAGTAATCGTAGACCGGGGTGGTGATGTAGGACATACGCTCGGCGTGCTCAAGGTACTGCATGACGAACACGAAGTCCTCACCCCAGTGCAAGCCGGAGGTGAAGCGCAGGTCATGCTGGCGGATGATGTCGCCGCGGAAAATTTTGTTCCACAGCACGCCGTAATAAAAGCTGTTGCTCAGGCGCTCCAAGCGGCGCAGGAACTCGGCGCTCTCCACGGTATCGGTGCATTTGCCCAAATCGCGGACGGTTCGGGTCGTGCCCAGCACCTCGGTATACGCCGCCAGCACCAAATCGCTCTGATTTTTCTCGGCGCAGCGAACGAGCTGTTCCAGTGAATCCGGCGGAAGCTGGTCGTCCACATCCACAAAGCGGTAATAATCGCCGGACGCGTGGCGCATGGCGGTATTGCGGGCTTCGGACACGCCGGCGTTCTCCTGATGGAAAGGGATAATGCGCGCATCCTGTTTCTTCCAGCGCATCAGCATATTCCACGTTGCATCGCGGCTGCCGTCATCAACAATGATGATCTCGAAGTGCTGCCAGCTTTGGCGCAGGATGCTATTCAGGCAAGCATCCAAGTACCTTGCCCCGTTCCAGACGGGGATAATGACGCTGATGAAGGGGCGGTGTTCCATGGTGTTCACCTCCTATGGGGGAAAAGGTTCGGCAAGGTGCGCCGAACAGGGGCGCTGATTGCTTCTGGGGTAGAAGGCTGTATTTTCGGATATTGCGCGTTTTGTCGCAGGGGTTTCGCCTCGCGGAGGCGACAAGGGGCAATGGAAAAGGACGAAGTCCGCGATCGCCCCCTTGACCCCTTCGGCGCGTTCACTCTCATGTTGCTTAATTTTTATCGTTACAGGGGAAACGGGGTTATCCATGCTTGATTTAGGCTTGGAAAGGGAACTCGCACCTTGTGTGCGAAATGATACGCAAAGAAAACGGATGAAATCCACAAGTGCGGTTTCTTCCATCAGAATTATAGCAAATCGCCGGGAAAGTGTCAAGGAAGCGTAACAGATTGACAAGTGCGCCGTCAGCATGTATAATATCCGTGACAAATGAACAGCCCACACAGGTGCGCAGCGATGCGCGGCGTCGGACACGGGCGTGTTCGGCGAGCATGGGAAGCCGGTGCAAGACCGGCGCTGTCCCAGCAACCGTGAAGCAGACAAGGGAACGTGTGCCGAGGAATTGGTGCAGCCACTGGCGAAAAATCGCTGGGAAGGTGTTCCTGCGGAGGAAGCCAAGCCGGGAGACCTGCCTGTGAACGGGAAAACGCCTCCCCTGGGGATGGGAGGAAGCACACAGCGCGGCCATTGTCCGCGCCTGTTGAAGTGCCTGTTTTTCCCGAAAAGTGCGCGGAAAAACAGGCATTTTCGTTCCCCTCCGCTGCTTCATTTGATTTCATTTCAGGAGGGATACCCCTATGAAGTCCAATCGTTTCTTTGCCCTGCTGCTGGCGCTGGCGATGCTGCTGAGCATGTCCGCGCTCGCCGAATCCGTCACCCTGACGGACATGACCGGCCATGAAATCACGATTGATGAGCCCGTGACACGCATCGTCGTCCTCCAGCCCTCTGACGCGGAAATTCTCTGCGCGCTGGGTGCGCAGGATACCATCGTCGGCCGCGGCACTTACGTCGATTACCCGGAAACCATTCTGGAAGTGCCGGTCGTTGCGTCCGGCTCGAACACAAACATCGAGGAAATTCTGGCGCTGAACCCGCAGGTGGTCGTCATGACAACGATGAGCCAGACTGAAGAGCAGATTGCTGCTTTGGAGCAGGCGGGCGTGAAGGTCGTCGTCAGCAGCGCGCAGGACATTGCGGGCGTTTACACCGCCATCACCCTGCTGGGCGAACTCGTTGACAAGAACAACGAAGCCGCTGCCCTGATTGCCGACATGAAGGCTGCTTTTGCGGATGTTGCGGAAAAGGCTGCCGCCGCGAATGTCTCCGGCAAGACGGTGTACTTTGAAATCAGCCCCTTGCCCTACGGCATCTGGTCTGCGGGTCAGGGTACGTTCATGGATGAACTGGCGACCCTGTGCGGCGTGACGAACGTGTTCCACGACCAGCAGCGCTGGTTCGGCGCGAGCGAAGAACAGGTGATTGCCGCGAACCCGGATTACATCATCACGACGACGAACTACATGGTCAACGACATGGACGGCGTGACGGAAATCAGCTCCCGCGCGGGCTGGGAAGACGTGACGGCGGTGAAAGAAGGCCATGTGGTGCTGGGCGATAATAACGCGATGACGCGTCCCGGCCCGCGTCTGGTGGAAGCGGCGCAGTTCCTGCTGAATCTGGTGACGGATGCGGCGGAGGAAGAGGTAACGCCCGCGGCGTAATGGTAGGCAAAACGCCCAAAGCGCAGCACGCGGAAGGAGTATGGTAGAGAAACCAACTCAATCGCGCGAAAGGGGTCAAGGGGGGGACTTCGTCCCTTTTCGTTTGCCCCTTGCGGAGTCCAGAGGCAGCGCCTCTGGTAGGGTTTGGGGCAACGCCCCAACTGTTCCGCGGGCGACCAGTATGCCAAACGCGCTCAACAAAGGCGCAGGCAGCGAAGCGTCCCTGCCAGTAACTTCGCGCTCCCTCAGGAGCGCCCCCAAGCTGCTCTTTCCAACATCAGTGCTGCGTCGCGCCGGATGGGCGCGACCGAATAGCTGGTCTATCAGACATAGCTTGTCTTTCCCGAAAGCAGGGGATTTCGCGCCTGCGGGCGCGTCGCCCACCGCAAAAGCCGTCCGCATCTTCGCAGGTCGTGGATGCGGGCGGCTCTTTTCTTATACTAATTCTCATCTAAAACATGGCATTCGCACAGCATCTTTTCCGCCCCGGCTTTGCTTCGTTCCGCTCGCGCGTACCTCCAGTACGCCTCGCTTCACTCAGCTTTGCCGGAACGAAAAATCTGCTATGCTCGATGCCATGTTTTGGAATCGAATTAGTATTATCAGGAGTTATCATGAAAGAAACGACTTTTCACCTGCGGGATCACCTGCTGTTCGCGCTGCTGACCGTGCTGACGCTGATTCTGTGCATCGGCGTGGGCAGCGTCAGCGTCCCCTTCCGCGATACGGCGGAAATCATCTTTCGCGCCATCGCCGGGTGGGAGCAGCCCAGCGGCTCAGCCGTCGCCATCATCCTGTATACCCGTCTGCCGCGCGTGCTGTGCGTGGCGCTGGTGGGGGCAATGCTGGCGCTGGGCGGCTGCGCCATGCAGGGGCTGCTGCGCAATCCGCTGGCGGATGGTTCGACGCTGGGCGTGAGTTCGGGCGCGTCGCTTGGTGCGGCACTTGCGATTCTCGGCGGCGTGTCCATCCCGTTCCTTCCCTTCGGCGGCACGGCGGGTGCGGCGATGCTCTCCGCGTTCCTTTCCCTCGTCGTCCTCCTTGCCCTCGCCTTCGCCCTTGACCACTCCCTCGCCACCAACACGCTGATTCTCCTCGGCGTTGTGTTCTCCATGTTCGTCTCAGCGCTGCTGTCGCTGCTGATAACGTTCTCCGGCGATAAGCTGCGCGCCATCACCTTCTGGACGATGGGCAACCTCTCTTCCGCCAGCTACCAGAATGCCTTGACGCTGCTGGCAACGCTGCTGCTCTGCGGCGGCATCATCCTGACGCAGGCGCGGGCACTCAACGCCATGAGCATGGGCGAAGAATACGCGCTGCATGTGGGCGTGTCGGTGCGGCGCGTGAAGCTGACCGTGATGATCTGCGTCAGCGCGATGATTGGCATGAGCGTGTCCGTCGGCGGCGGCATCGGCTTCGTCGGGCTGGTCACGCCGCACATGATTCGCCTGATTGTCGGCGCGAATCACCGCCGGACGCTGCCCGCCTGTCTCTACGGCGGCGCGATTTTCCTGCTCCTCGCCGACCTGATTTCCCGGACAATTCTCGCCCCGGCAGTGCTGCCCGTCGGCGTGGTCACGTCCATCATCGGCGCAGCGGCGTTTCTTGTCATCTTCCTGCAGACGAAAAGGAGGGAGCGCGCATGAACCTGACCGCCGAACATGTTTCTGTCCTTCGCGGGCGCACCGAAATTGTGCATGACGTGTCCTTTTCCGTGTCCGACGGCCAATGGCTGATGATTTGCGGCCCAAACGGCGCGGGGAAATCCACCCTGCTGAGCGCCGTCAGCCAAGAACTGCCCTACACCGGGCTGGTGACGCTGGACGGCACCGACCTGCGCCGCATGAAGCCGCGCCCGCTTGCGCGCCGGATGGCAATGCTGCGCCAGCTGAGCGACCTCGCCTACGCCTACACGGTGGAAGAGGTCGTCGCGATGGGGCGATACGCGCATCGGGGGCTTTTGCAGGCGGACAACGGCGGCGCGGAAGCGGTGGAGCGCGCGCTCCAAGCTGTGCAATTGCAGGACAAGCGGCGTCAAAATATCCTGACGCTCTCCGGCGGCGAACGCCAGCGGATGCTGCTTGCGCAGGTGCTGTGTCAGGAGCCGGATGTACTGCTGCTGGACGAGCCCGGCAACCATTTGGATTTACGCTTCCAGCAGGAGCTGTTTCTGCTCATCGACGCGTGGCGGCGCGAACCGGGACACGCGGTGGTATCCGTCGTGCATGACCTGTCCCTTGCGCGGAAGTTCGGCACGCACGCGCTGCTGCTTTCCGCAGGGCGGGGCGCTTACGGCGAAATCTCCGCCATCCTGACCCCCTCCGCGCTGGAATCCGCGTGGCAGATGGATGTTGTCGGCTGGCTGCGGTCGCTGGGGGATGTGTGGCAGGAGTGACCCAAGGGCGCTGCCCCTTGACCCCGCAAGGGAGTTCCCCCCTTGACCCTTTCGCGCGATTGGGTTGGTGACGACTGCATACAATGCCCGCGTGTTTATGCAGGAGTTCCGCCGCCACAGCGACAAATTTTCTGGATAACCGCACATCTCTATGCAAAAATAGCATCAATAAAAAGCGCCCACCACAGGCGCTTTTTATATTGGAAAACAACTATTCTTCCGCGTGCTGTCTCAACACGCACTATTCCGCATTCCGAATTGCGCATTCCGAATTCCGCATTCGTCTCACCCATTTCCATCCTGCGGACCCCACAGCCCCGTCACCTTGCCGTCCTTGTCATCCACTTCCACTTCATAGGCATCATCCGCCATGTCGCGCTGGGGAATCGCAAAATCCACCTGCCAGCAGCCTTTGTCAGCGCGGTAACCGTATTCCACCACGGTGCGGCACAGCAAATCCGACGCGTCCACGCCGTACTCCGCAATCACGCCCTGCGCGGCGCTCGTCAGCACATCCACAACCGCCGTCTGCGTGCCGGCAATGTCCGCAAAAGCATCATAGCCCTTTTCCACCTTGTTGATGGCAAACGCGGTGTACGCCGTGCCGTTCAGGGTGATTTGGTAGCTTTCCAGCGTCGGAATCGGCTCGCGCTTCGGGGCGGCAGGCGCCGCATCGTTCTCCGTCAGCGTATCCGACGAAACCCAGCTTTCCGCGAATGTACCGTCCGCGCGGGCGTAGCGGATGCGGGTCAGCATGGTGATGCTCTCCAGCGGAATTACGTTTCTACCACGCAAACCCATGCTGTCCAGCGCAAGATACGCTGTGCCCGCCGCCAGTTCGCCGTCCGGCACCAGATATTTGCCATCCACCAGCGCATACAGCGCCAGGGGGAATTGCGCAGTTGCCGTTGTTTCCTGCCAGTCGGACAGCTCCACGCGCTCGATGCCCGCTTCCGACGCGCGCCCGCTGTAATGCAGCGTGTAGCGTTCCAGTTCGCCGTACTGCTCGCGGATCGCGTCGCTCGCCGCGTCCGCCGGGAAGGAGGCAATGCCCGTCAGTTTCGTTTCGCCGTCCGCATCATCCGCCTGAACGGCGAAGAACGTCTGGATAATGTCAACGCCCTTTTCCGCCAAGTTATCGCGCATGAGCAGGAGAATGTCCCGCTGGGTCTGCGCAGCGGCCGGGTGCAGATTAGCGTTTTCCACCGATGTGAACGCCATCATGTCCAACCGCATCGTGAAACGGTACGGTGTGCCGTCCAGCATCACTTGCACCGTGACCGCGACGGCGTAATCCCCAAACGTCGTCACTTCCTCGCGGGCATAATCCGCCACTTTCACAAAGCCGTTCAGGTCGGCAAAGCGCCGAATGTAGCTGGAAATCGCCTCATCGAGGTTGTCTGGCAGTGCGCCGTCATAGGTCAGGCTGGCATTGCCCAGCAGGTCGAAATCATACGCCTGTACGCGCCCCTGCTCATCCATCAGCAGCCAGACAAACGTGTTCCGCATGTACGCCGTCACATACCAGCCCTCTTCCGCGCGCATGGCAGACCAATCGACAGCTTCGGACTTCGCGGAAAAGTTCGTGACGAACAGCGGCAGATACAGCCACGCTTTCGCCTGTTCAATAGCGTCCTCGCCTGAGGAAATCGCGCCGCGCGCAAAGTCGCGGTACGGGCGATTGTTCGCCACGAGGGGCAGGACCGTCTCCGGCGCGTAGGGGGCAGACGTTTCCGCGATGGCCGCATTCAGCAGCATCAGCACAGCCACCAGCATTGCAAATATTTTCCGCATTCTTGTTCCCTCCATCCAGCGGGTTTTCGCTTATAGAACGCTTCTGCGGCGGAAAATCTTCCCGGTGCCGGCAATCGAAATGCAAAAAATCCACCTTCCGGGGGACGCTGCGCCCTTAGAAGGTGGATTTCTTATTACTTATCGAACAGTTCCTTCACCTTGTCGATGAAGGTCTTTCTCTGGTCGTACTGCTTGCCGTTGTCGTCGCCGTCGAACTGGCGGAGCAGCTCGCGCTGCTTTTCGGTCAGGCGGCGCGGAGTTTCCACGCGCACCTTGAAAATCAGATCGCCTTTGTTGTTCGACCCAAGCTGCTGGATGCCCTTGCCGCGGATGCGGAACTCGGTGTCCGTCTGCGTGCCTTCGGGGATGGTGTACTTTACGCTGCCATCGAGCGTCGGGACGTCGATTTCCGCGCCGAGCGCCGCCTGCGTGAAGGAGATCGGCACTTCGAGGCGCAGGTTCGTGCCCTCGCGGCGGAAGAGCTTGTGCGGCTTGACAGTAATCTGGATGAGCAAATCGCCATTCGGGCCGCCGTTCGCGCCGGGTTCGCCCTGCCCGCGCTTGCTCAGGACGATATTGTCATCCACACCAGCGGGGACATCGAGTTCCAGCGTCCGGCGCATCCGAACGCGCCCCGAACCGCCGCAGGACGAGCACTTGTCCTTGATGACCTTGCCGCTGCCGCCGCAAGCCGGGCAGGTACGCACGGTCGTCATCCAGCCGCCGCTCTGGCGGATTTGCCCCGTGCCTTTGCACATGGAGCAGGTCTGCGGCTGCGTGCCGGGCTTTGCGCCGCTGCCGCCGCAGGTTGCGCAGTTTTCATAGCGGTAAAATTCGACGGATTTATGGCAGCCCTTCGCCGCTTCCTCGAAGGTCAGACGCAATTCATAGCGCACGTCGTTGCCCTGCCGAGGGGCATTCCGGCGCGCCTGTGCACTGCCGCCCATGCCGCCGTTGAACAGCTGGTCGAAGATATCGCCCATACCGCCCATGCCGCTGAAGTCCATGCCGCCGAACGGATTGCCGCCCGCGCCGCCGCCCATATCCGGGCCATCAAAGCCAAACTGGTCGTAACGGGCGCGCTTATCCGGGTCGGACAGCACCTCATTGGCTTCATTCAGTTCCTTGAAGCGGGCTTCCGCTTCCTTGTCGTTGGGGTGCAGGTCGGGGTGGCATTCCTTCGCCTTCTTGCGGTAGGCGCGCTTAATGTCCTCATCCGTCGCGTTTTTATCGATACCCAGCACTTCGTAATAATCGCGCTTGTTCGCCACGTTTGTTCACCTCTGATTGATAATCCGGCTTTTTGCCTGATGGCGGGGTCTGCTTACTTTGCTTTCATGCAAATGAGGAATCCATCTATTGCGTAGATTTTTTCCGAAGCAAGGGGAATCGCGCCTTCGGGCGCGACAAGGGGGCAATGGAAACGGACGAAGTCCGCGGTCGCCCTCTTGACCCCTTCGGTCGCCGCCAAGGCTTTCCCGGCTTGAATGGTGCATAGCATGATGCACATCCCCTGCATGGGCGATTGACCCAAATATACCGGGAGGCACGTTGGACGGCACTCCCGGCTCGGATATGACTTGCATCCGCAGAAACAGCCGGTGCTGCTTCTGCGGATGTTTCATTGCTTAGTGAACGTCGCCGTCCGCCTCATAGGTGCCGTCCGCATTCTGCGTACCGGCCTGCGGCTGTTCGGGGTTCGCGCCCTGCTCGCCGCCCTGCTGCTGATACAGCTTGCCGAAGATGGCGTACACCTTCTGGGTGAAGGCATCCATCGCGTTCTTGATTTCTTCCGCGTTGTTGCCCTCGCGCACCTTCTTGAAGTTCGCGATTTCGCTCTCGACAGTCGCCTTGTCTTCCGCGGACAGCTTGTCGCCGTTCTCGCGCAGCTGCTTCTCCATCTCGTAAATCATGGAGTCAGCATGGTTGAGGGTTTCGACTTCTTCCTTGCGCTTCTTGTCCTGCTCAGCGTACTGCTCAGCTTCCTTGACGCGCTGGTTGATTTCTTCCTCGGTCAGGTTGGAGGAAGCAGTGATGGTAATCTTCTGCTCGTTGCCGGTCGCCTTATCCTTTGCGGAGACATTCACGATGCCGTTCGCGTCGATGGAGAAGGTAACTTCAATCTGCGGCACGCCACGGGGCGCGGGCGCAATGCCGGTCAGCTGGAAGCGACCCAAGGACTTGTTGTCGTAAGCCATCTGACGTTCGCCCTGCAGGACGTTGATTTCAACCGTCGTCTGACCATCCGCCGCGGTGGAGAACACCTGCGACTTACTGGTCGGGATGGTGGTGTTGCGGTCAATCAGGCGCGTGAAGATGTGACCTTCGGTTTCCAGACCCAGAGACAGCGGGGTGACGTCCAGCAGCAGCACGTCCTTCACTTCGCCGCCCAGCACGCCGCCCTGAATGGCAGCGCCGATAGCCACGCACTCGTCCGGGTTGATGCCCTTGAAGGGTTCCTTGCCGGTCACGCGCTTCACAGCCGCCTGAACAGCCGGGATACGAGTAGAACCGCCAACCAGAATAATCTTGCTGATGTCGTTGTAGGTCAGACCCGCGTCCTTCAAAGCCTTTTCCATAGGCGTGATGGTCGCCTGCACGAGGTCAGCGGTCAGTTCCTCGAACTTCGCACGGGTGATAGTCACATCGAGGTGCTTCGGGCCATTGGCATCCGCCGTGATGAACGGCAGGTTGATGTTCGCGCTGGTGGTGCCAGACAGATCAATCTTCGCCTTTTCCGCTTCCTGCTTCAAGCGCTGGCTCGCGGCACGATCCTTGCGCAGGTCAATGCCGTTTTCCTTCTGGAACTGATCCGCCACATAGTCGATAATGCGCTGGTCGAAGTCGTCGCCGCCCAGGCGGGTGTTGCCGTTGGTGGCAAGCACTTCAAACACGCCGTCGCCAATGTCGAGGATGGACACGTCGAACGTGCCGCCGCCGAGGTCGTACACCAGAATCTTCTGGTTGCCGTCCTTCTCAAGGCCGTATGCCAGAGAAGCAGCCGTCGGTTCGTTGATGATACGCAGCACTTCCAGGCCCGCGATACGGCCAGCGTCCTTGGTCGCCTGACGCTGAGCGTCATTGAAGTACGCCGGGACGGTGATGACCGCCTGCGTAACCTTTTCACCCAGATAGGCTTCGGCGGTTTCCTTCATCTTCGTCAGAATCATAGCAGAAATGTCCTGAGGGGTGTAGGACTTGCCGTCGATGTTCACCTTGTAGTTCGTGCCCATCTCACGCTTGATGGAGATGACGGTACGGTCGGGGTTGGTCACGGCCTGACGCTTTGCGATCTGACCGACCATGCGCTCGCCGTCCTTGGAGAAAGCCACGACAGACGGCGTAGTGCGCGCGCCTTCCGCGTTCGGGATAACAACCGGCTGGCCGCCTTCCATGACCGCCACGCAGCTGTTCGTCGTACCAAGGTCAATACCAATAATCTTGCTCATAATCTTGTCCTCCAATATCTATGTCGAATGTTTAGGAAATTGTCTGATTTATGCAGTGGGCGTTGCCGCCCGAACTGTCTGATTGAATGGGGCTTAGTCGGGCACGACCTTCACCATCGCGTGACGGAGAACGGTCTTGTCCATCATGTACCCCTTCTGGAGCACCATGCACACCGTGCCGGGTTCGCCGTCATCCGCCGTACCCTGCATGATGGCTTCCTCCAGATTCGGGTCAAACTTTTCGCCGAGGCGGTCAATGGGTGTCACGCCTAACTTTTCGTAGGCGGCAACCATCTGCTTGCGCGTCATCTCCACGCCGGTTTTGAGGGCGTCGGCATCCGCATTCTCTGCTGCAGCCAGCGCGCGTTCAAGGTTATCCAGCACGGGGAGCATCGCGGTCGCGACCTTGCGCTGACCCTCCGCGAAAGCATCCGCGCGGACGCCTTCGTTGCGGCGGCGGAAGTTGTCAAAATCCGCCTGCACGCGCTGGGCGAGCGCCAGATACTCATCCGCCTTGGCAGCGGCCTTCTTGAGTGCGTCCACGTCCGGAGCATCCGCCTGCGGGGCGGGTTCCTGCGGCGCTTCGGCAGCCGGCTGCTCCTGATCTGTCACGTCGGGGGTCATATCTTCCTCCGGCTGCTTCGGGGTTTTCTGCTGCTCATTCATCGGTCGCTTTCTGCCTTTCTTCCATTTCATTGCTATTTATCCAGCTTCTTATTTTTCTGTGGCGCCTGACTTCCGAACATCTCGGACAGCTGCTGACCCATCGTGTTCATGACAGACAGCACCCGGCTGTACCGCATTCGCGTCGGGCCAATCACGCCGATTGTCCCCTGCCGGCCGGAGCCGGTAGAGTACGTCGCGGTGACGATGGAGCAGTCCGCCATTTCCGGCACGCCCGTTTCCGGGCCAATGCGGACGGTGAACGCCATTTCACCCTTCTGACTGATGATGTCCGCCAGACGGTCGCGCGTTTCCATCAGGCTGAGGAACGACCGCGCCTTTTCCATGTCGCTGTATTCGGGGTACGCAAGCATGTTGCTCGTGCCGCCGACCGCTACATGCGGGTGCGTCATTTCGTCCTGCTGGCCCAGCGCCTTGCCCAGGCCCTGCAGGAGACGCTCGTTCTCGTGCATTCCCTGCATCAGCTGCGGCATCTGCGCCACCGCCTCATGGAGCGTCAGCCCCTGAAGCCGTTCGGTCAGTGTCTTGCTGATGGCGTAGAGCGCGTCGCTGTCGAGATCGCTTGCCACCTGCACCACCTGATCGCGGACAATGCCCATATCCGTCACGATGACGACCAGCGCGGATGTATCCGACACCGGTACGAGCTGAATCGTGCGAATCTTCGGCATTTTCCCCGTCGGCGGCAATACCACGGCGGTGTAGCTTGTCAGGGAGGAAAGCACCTGTGCGGCGTGGTCTATCACATCCTCCATTTGATGCATCCGCCCCAGAAAATGCCCCTTAACCGCCGCGTCGCTATCCGACGGAATGCGCCCCGTCTTCAGCAGCTGATCGACATAGAGCCGATACGCTTTTGCGGACGGGATGCGTCCTGCGGAGACATGCGGCTGATCGAGGTAGCCCAGTTCCTCCAGATCGCTCATCTCATTGCGGATGGTCGCGGAGGACAAGCCCATGTCGTATTTCTTCGAGATGGTTCTTGACCCCACCGGCACAGCGGTGAGGATGTAGTCGTCAATGATGGCTTGCAGGATTCTGAACTTCCGTTCATCCATCATCATGACCAATCCCTCCTCTCCGTGAACCATGCTGGTCTGTGTTGTTAGCACTCACCGTGGTCGAGTGCTAATCACATGACATAATATACCCCTGTCAAGTCACTTTGTCAAGGGGTTCGCGGGAATTTTTTTCATCTTTTCTGTAAACTCGGTTTGACAAATCTGTGAACGCGTGATTTTTTCGCCGGAGTCAGCTGTTTGGCGCACCAAAAAGCGGCTGCCCGGAATCGCTCCCAAGGCGGCCGCCCATGTTATCAATGTTCTTGCAAATCACGGAACTTCCGCGTTTCATCCTCCGAAAGTGTCTCATACGGCATGAAGAACCGCACATAGATGTACTGCGGGAGAAACAGCAGCAGCACAAACAGCAACCAGGCAGCAAACCACCCGATGGCATCATTCATGCTGTTACGGAAAAAAATGCACACCACGAAGATGACAAGCTCAGTCGGCACGAGCACAGTAGCCGCTTTGAATCTGCTCGGTTTGCACAGCTTCCCGCAGTGCGGACAGCGCGTCCAGTTGTACCGCGCCATCGCATCCCAATAAGTGTGCTTAAAGTAGTGATATTCTGTGCATTTTCTTGCCATAGCTGTTCCTCATTTCCGCCCATTTTTCACGGCTCCATCGCCGCCGAATCCGGTTCGGGCGTCGGGGTCACAAAGACCTCCAAATGGCTATCCTGAAAGCCGTCGAAGGGGAAATAGCCGCTGATTTCGTCACCGTCGGGGTCAGGGGTTGCAGTCGGGCCGGCATCGTTATTCAGCAGCAAACCGCCGTCCACGCTTCCCGGCTGGGGGAAGATAATCGTCATCTGCATCCAGTTCGCATTGTCGTGGTACTGGTTCGGGTAGTATGCCCCATACAGGCGCGTCTGCGTTCCCTGCGAGAGAATCGGCTGTTCCTCGAAGGACTCCACCACGCCATTGCCGTTGCTCTCCTGCACCTTGCGCACATACGCCTGCACCGCCGACACCGCCTCGTCCAGCGTGATGCTGTTCGGGCTGGTCTGCTGCACCAGCGCGCCGCCGATGAGGGCGAAGTTCGTCAGGTTGTCCATGCGCAGTACAAGGCTGGTGATGCCTGTCGCGTTCATGTTCACGGTGATTTCGGCGTGCTGGGCGAATTCCGCGCCGTTCAAGCCAAGGCTGGCGAACGTCGGGTACAGCTCATAGCACGGATCAATTTTCCCCGCGCCGGAAGAAACAAGCGTCTCATTGACGCGCCGGATATAGTCTTTCAGCATCTCAACCGCCGCATTTCCGGACAAATTCTGCCCGGCGGCAGGCGTATCCCAGTCAATATCGCCAGATGCCCACGCGACTGCGCACACGAGCATCGTCATCAGCACCAGCAGCGCCGCGCGGCGCAGAGTTTTGCTCATGCTCACTTCTTCGCTTCCAGCATTGCCTGCCGCAGTTCGACGAAGTGGGCGATGAGTTCAACCGTGCCCTCCACGCCGAGCTTGCCCGTGTCCACGCACAGGTCGTAGTTGTTCACGTCGCCCCACGTTGCGGTAGCATAATAATTATAGTAGGAAGCGCGCTGCTTATCCGCCTTGCGAATGCGATCCTCCGCCTTCTGCGGGTCAACGCCATAGTATTTCACAGCGCGTTCCACCTTGCTCTGCATTTCCGCCTTCAGGAACACGCTGATGGTGTTCGGGCGGTCTTTGAGCACATAGTCAGCGCAGCGGCCGACGATGACGCACGGGCCCTTATCGGCAATCGAGCGGATGGCATCGAACTGCGCAAGGAAAATCTTATGGTTCAGCGGCATGTCCATATAGTACGAACCGGCGTCGCCATGCACCTGCATCCCGGTGACGAGATTGAAGAGCAGGGAGCGGGTCGGCTTTTCGTCATGATCCTCGAAGATTTCTTCGCAGATGCCGCTCTGCTTGGCAGCTTCGGACAAAAGTTCCTTATCGTAGAACGGGATACCGAGCTTTTCCGCGAGCATCCGTCCGACGTAGCGTCCGCCCGAGCCAAACTGTCTGCCGATGGTGATGACACAATTCGTCTTCATATGAAATACCTCACTTTCCTGAGGGTAAAGCGGCATAGCCTACCCACTTTATCCCCTTTCAGTATAGCACAAAATGCCCATTTGGGCAATGGTGTTTTTGTTTTTCATGTGGTTTATGGTTAATTCCGTGTCAAAATGGTATTTGCGTCTGCAAACGCGGTTTTTCTGCCGCAAAAAATCCAATAAACTTAGATGCGAGCCGAAGGGGTCAAGGAGGCGGTCGCCTCCCATGTTACTTGAACTGTATTGGAAGGCTTTTTAGTTTGCTGGACGGAATAAATAATTATTCCTCAAACGGCATCGACGTCCTATCCGCCTTTTCCAGCTCCGCCTCCAAATCCACCGGCTTGCCATACTTCTCCTCATACGCCGCGTCCCGCTGCGTCATCTGCAGCCGCTTCGTATGCACATACGCCAAATTCGATGGAGACGCCTTCGCCGCCGTCATCGTCAGCCGCTTCTGCCCGTCCGATTCCAACCGCAGACGGACGCGAATCAGCATATTCCCATGCTGCGGGCACTTTGCAATGCTGATATACTTATCCGCCGCCTGCCGGACGTATGCGCCGTCCTCTAACTTCATCTTCTTCCCGCACACAGGGCAGCGCGGCACACGGGCGAAATCGCTCGCGAACGCCTCGTTCACCGTGCCGAACGTCTCGCCGCCAGCGCGCTCACGCTTGTCAGTGTGGATGAGCGGACGCGGCTTCTGCGGGTACTTCAGCACATCCTCCGGCTGCGGCAGACGCGCGAACACCAGCGCCGTGTAGTACGCGTCGTGCAGGGCATTGTGGAAGTAGCGGGCGGCGTCCGGCTCAATGCCGAGCATCTCCATGGCGACCTTCAAGCCCTTGCGGTCACGACAGCCATTGACATCTGAGAACAGGCGCTGAATGTCGCAAATCGGCGGCATCGGCTCGGTGCAGCCGAAAAAGTCCATGTTCTGCTTCCAGACGCTGATGTCGTCGCAGCCCCACGTCAACAGCGTGTATTCCTCGCCGCACCACGCCGTGAACTGCGCCATCGCGTCCAGGAACGTCGGCGCATCCGCCAGTTCTTCCGCGCCCAGCTGCGTCATCTTGCGAATGCGTGGATGAATCTTCACATAATACTGCGGACGAATCGGGATGGAAATGCTGTCCACCACCTGATATTTGTCGTCCACCTTCACCGCGCCGATTTGAATCATCTCGAACACGAGCCGATCCCCGACCTGCCGGAATACCGAACTGTCAAACGACATCGGCTGATTCCACTCAAGGTCTACCACGATATAATGCAATGGTCTCAATCTCCCCAGTATTTTTATATTGCTTCTATTTCTTCTTCGCCTGCGCTCTGACCCGCCAGCGCGCCTGTTGCCCATGCGATTTGCAGGTTGTAGCCGCCCGTGTGCGCGTCCACGTCAATCACTTCCCCGGCGAAATACAGCCCGCTGACTTTCCTGCTCTCCATCGTCGCCGGGTCGATTTCACGCACATTCACGCCGCCGCGGGTGACGATGGCTTCCTCGATGGGCGCTAATTTTTTCAGTGGAATCGGCAGCGCTTTGAGGGCGGACACGAGCTTCTCACGCTCTTCTTTCGTCACCTGCGCGCAGACCTTGCTCCCGTCCACGCCGCAAAGCTCTGGGAAAATCTCCGCAAAACTTGCCGGCAGCAGGTGCGGCAGTACGTTCCGCAGCTGACGGCGGCTATCCTCCGCCAATTCGCGCTGAAGCCGCGTGTCCAGCTGCTGCGCCGTCAAGCCCGGCTTCAAGTCCAGCGTCACGTTCGCCTCCGCCAGATTTTCCGGCAGGTGGCAGGACATCGTGAGCGTCAGCGGCCCGGAAATGCCGAAATGCGTGAACAGCATCTCACCCAAATCCGAGTACAGCACCTTCTTGCCTTTTTTCAGCGTCAGGGTGACATTCTTGAGCGCCAGCCCCTGCAAACGCCCGCACCAGTCGCAATCCGTTTCGATTGCGGAGAGGACGCCCATGCGCGGGGTCGTCGTGTGCCCGACGCTCTCCGCCAGCCGATAGCCGTCGCCCGTCGAACCCGTCAGCGGACACGATAACCCGCCCGTCGCCAGAATCACCCGCTCCGCCGGAAGCGCCGTGCCGTCCATCAGGCGAACGCCGATTACACGCAGCGCGCCGTCCTCCGCCGTCTCCGTCATCAGCGCCTGCACTCGGCTGCCATAGCGCACTTCAACGCCGCTTTGCTGCATCAGCCGCGCCAGCGTCCGCGTCACGTCACTCGCCTTCTCCGTCGCCGGAAAAACGCGCCGACCACGCTGCACCACCACCGGGCATCCCGCGTCTTCCAGCAATCGCATCATGTCCTGCGGCGAAAAAAACGACAGCGCACTGTACAGGAACCGCGGATTCCGCGCCACCTCGCGCAAAAACTCATCCAGCGTGCAGTCATTGGTGACGTTGCAGCGCCCTTTCCCGGTGATGTAAACCTTCTTGCCCAGCTTTTCGCCGCGTTCCAGCAGCGTCACGCGTGCGCCCGCTTTGCCCGCGAAGATGGATGCCATCATCCCCGCCGCGCCGCCGCCAACCACAATCACCCGGCGTTCAGGAACGGACATCCCCATGGCCTTCTTCCTCCAAATACACTTCGTACGTCTCCCAAATGGATTCCAGCTGCTTGAAATGCTGGCTCAGCGCCTGCTTGCGGTGCAGCCCCAGCGTCACCAGCAGGGCGTTAATCAGGCTCAGCGGCGCGGCGAGCGAATCCACAAACGACGCCATATCCGTCCGCGCCGTCAGCGATAAATCCGCAATTTCCGCCAGCGGCGACATCGGGCCATCCGTAATCGCCACCACCTGCGCCCCGCAGCGTTTCGCGAACCGCATCGCCTCCAGCGTCCGCGTGGAGTAACGCGGGAAGGAAATGCCAATCAGCACATCATTCTCCCGCAGCTTGATGATTTCCTCGAACACATCCGTCGCGCCGGAAGATACCAGATGCACATTATCAAAAATATAATTCAGATAATACCCCATGAACTGCGCCAGCGGGGCCGCTGACCGCAACCCCATGACATACACGGCATTGGCGTTCAGCAGCCGCTGCACCACCTCGTCGAACACCTGCTGTTCAACCTGTTCCAAGGTGTTGCGGAGGTTCTGCATGTCGCTCTTCAGCACCGTCGTCAGCGCCGCCGACGGGTCAAGCTCCGTCGCCATCTCGAAGCGCTGATTCGCCGTCAAGCGATGGCTGACAAGCTCCTGCAGCGAGCGCTGGAGCTGCGGATAGCCCTCATACCCCATTGCCGCCGCAAAGCGCACAACGGTGGATTCGCTCACGCCCACGCTCTCCCCCAGGCGGCTGGCGGTCATGAACACCGCTTTATCATAATGCTCGACAATATACTGTGCGATCTTCCGATGACCCTTGCTCAGGCGTTTGCCCGACTGATTCAGGCGGTCGATCATATCCTGCATGTCCTGCATGACGATTCCCTTCTTCTCTGTTCATGCGGCGCGCCCGACCACGCCGATATAGTCCTGCTTCATTATACGGGAAAGGAGGGGGATTTGCAAGTGGAATCCGATAAAAATGCAAAAAAAACCGAATTTTGCCGACTTTATTTCTGGAAATGGGGCAAATATTGCAGGGGTGGAGGAAATGCGCAATGAGCAATGAGAAGCCGCACACGGATGAAGCAAGGAAAAGCGTTCATCGCAATTGTGTGTCCGCAGACGCATCCGCTTTCGACTTGTTCAGCATTGTCGCGCCCAATGGGCGCGACCAGACACACCGGCTGCTCACTTCCACCTCGCGTACCGGCATGTAACCTCTTTCCGCACTTAGTGGCTCGTCATGTAACCATTGTATTTCAATTGTATTCGATTGTACTTTTTGTGTTTTTCTGCAAAAAAATCCGTGTTTTTTTACATTCGGCACTTTTCTTTTTCTCTCATCCGTGATAGAATAGAAGCGTGAATACTTCTTATTGTGCAGTCGGACGTCAGGCAGTAGCAATTTGAAAGTTCCGTCTCTCTTTGTGTTTGTTTTGTCGAATTCTCATTTCCATTTTTTGCTGCCGATTTTGAAGGAGGTCCTTTCCCGTGGATGATGCGAAACGCCCTGCGCCAGAAACCGTCAATTTCTCACCCTGCCGAGTTGTGAGCGTCCGCGCTGTACCCGCCGCAAGCCCGAACTTCGCGCCGGTGTACTGCCTAATGACGTCGGAGGTGGATGGTTTCCCCATACAGCAGGCAATTCCGCTCATCCCGGTTGGCGGAGCAGTGCAGGGCGCGCAGACGTCGCAAGCCGTTCAGCCCGCACATCCCATGCCTTCCTTGTCGTCGTGTACTGCATCCGCCCGCCCGAAGCCGCCTCAGCTGCCCCTGCCGAAATCGCAAATCCCGACGCAGTGGGAAATTTCCAGTCTGCTGTCGTCTCTCGGCGTGCCTGCGCGTCTGTCCGGCTTCTACTATCTTGTGGATGCGATTCTGTATCTCCTGTGTCAGCCCATTGAGACGCGCTGCATGACGATGGAAGTCTACCCGACCGTTGCGCGGCGATACAGCACGTCGCCGCTGGCGGTAGAACGCGCGATTCGCACGGCCATCAACCAATCGTGGCAGGAGCAGAACATTCCGCTTTACTGTGCCCTGTCGGGGCGGAATCCCGCGCCGCATGAACCGCGCCCCACAACGTGCGAGTTTGTGGCGAACGTGCTGATGTTCTTGCGGATTCATCTGGCGGAGCTGAAGAAGTGAATATTTCTGGAGATTGAAAAAGCCAGCGGTTTTGTGCCGCTGGTTTTCTTGTATCCTTTTGGGTTTGGGTATCCGTTTGGAGGGGAAAGCAAGGGCGAGGTGTGGTGGAGCGGCTATGTGGTCGCGCCCATTTGGCGCGACAATGTGCAAGTAGTGGGTAGAGCGGCTTGGGGGCGCTCCTGCGGGAGCGCGAAGTTACTGGCAGGGACGCTTCGCTGCCTGCGCCTTTGTTGGCGGCTTCCTTGGAATTGGTCGCCCGCGGAACAGTTGGGGCGTTGCCCCAAACCCCACAAGGGGCGCTGCCCCTTGACCCCGCAAGGGGGAATCCCCCCTTGACCCTTTCGCGCGATTGAGTTGGCTTCTCCTCCATGCTTTGCCCGCGTGTTTATCCTTTTGGCGCTGCGACTTAGTACTTTTCCCCCTTCCCTTTAATCCCCATGAATCGTTAAGCAGCCTGCGGGCACAAAGCCGCGTGTCGTCTGTCCATCCACCGTCGTCTCAATATAATCCCACGCAGATTTATTGAAAAAGCTCGTCAAATATGTCACCTGTGTCCCCGCGCGCAGCTGTGCAATCGTCGTTTTCCGCATCGCCGGATCATCCGTCAGCGCCGTGCCGGCATTCAGCGTAGCGGCGGCATACGAGAACGTCAGCGACGTATCCATCGGCACGCCACCGCGGATATCGTCCCCGCTGACGTAACCGACACGCACCGAGCCGCTGTTTGTTTCGTACATCACCAGCAGCCAGCCGTTTTCCCATCCAGCGCTGTAAATTGCGCCATTTGTGCCGACGGAAGCCTTGCCGTTCGCGCCGCGCCACGAATTGCGGCTGGGCGCGGAATACACCGGGAGGTTCTGCCCCGTGCGCAGCTGCACATAGTCAAATCCGCCGAGGGTATCGAATCCGCCGGAGAAATACGTCCACATGGATTCGCCGCTGTCACCGTTTTCAGCCTTGTAGTCGCGCACTTCCTTTATCAGCTCGTAGTTTGCCCATTCTGTCGCGTTGAGGTAGGGATAAACGGCGCGCTGATTGTTGGTATCACGGTTGGGCGTATACCATGGCTGACAGGAGAAGTAATTGTCGTACTTTTCGCCGGGATGAAAGACGTAGCCATGGCGGGCGAAAATCTCGTTGAACGCGTAGCCCAGCGTTTCGTAGTCCCAGCGGGCGACCTCATCCCATGTCAATTCGCGCGAATTGCTGTCCGGCAGAATGTAGTTCAACTCCGCCGAAGCAATGCCGATGCTCAGCAGCAGCGCCGCCAGCACCATCAGCATCCACCGTGCCTGTTTCAAGTTTCCCACTCCTTCCAATTTCTATCATATAGTATAATATTCGACCCGGCAGTTGTCAAGCAGAATACACCTCTTGCGAAAAGTTCGCGCAAATGGTACAATAGAAGCGAATCCACAGGAGGCGATTGACCGATGATGAACATCGTGCTGTTCAACCCGGAAATCCCGCAGAACACGGGCAATATCGCGCGTACCTGCGCCGCGACAGGCGCAACGCTGCATTTGATTGAGCCGCTGGGCTTTTCGCTGAGCGACAAATACCTGAAGCGCGCCGGGCTGGACTATTGGAATCTGATGACCTACCACACTTACCCGGACTTCGGCGAATTTCTCCGCCAGCATCCGGATGCAAGGATGCACTTTGCGAGCACAAAGGCGCCGCGCGGCTATCACGAGGCGACGTATCAAGATGGTGATTTTCTCATCTTTGGCTGCGAGACGCGCGGCCTGCCGGAAAACCTGCTGGAGCAGGTCTACGACCGCTGCATCCGCATCCCGATGCGCCCGGAAGCGCGAAGCCTGAATCTGTCAAACTCCGTCGCTATCGTTCTCTACGAAGCGCTGCGGCAGACGGATTTCCCCGGTCTGAGCAGTCAGGGACACCTGACCGGGCGCGACGAAGAACCCGCGCCGTGGCTGGATTACGTTTGATGATACGGTTTTCGGATTTACCTGCGCCGTGAATTCTCATCAGAAAATCGCAACCCATCCAATCATAGAACGCGGCATATGGATGTTTTTATCCCGCCGAATCGTTCTATGGTCGAAATTCTTCTCAACAGGAGGCCATCATGCCTGAACTCAAACGCCGTCGCCGCGCCGCGTCCGAGCCGGACGCTGATTCCGCGGATGCCACGCAGGAATATTCGCCCTATGTCCCGACATTCCAGTCCGCGTGCCCCGAAGACCCGAATGCCCAGCCGACTTTCACCAACGAAAGCACATGGCAGCCGGACTACGCGGATGATGATGCGGATATTCCCGCCCCGACTGCCGAAGAGGTTTTCGCGGACGAAGCCCTCGAAGATCCGGATTTATACCTGACTGAAGAGGAACAGGCGGAACTGCGGCAGAATCACTGGCGCTTGTTATCCGGCTTCGGCGATTTCATCAGCATTATCGCGGGCTGCGCGGTGATTCTGGTGCTGATTACGATGCTGGTCAGCCTGCTGAATTGGCTTCATTCCGACATTCTGCAATCCATCTCGCTCTTCCAGACGATGATTTAAGAAGGTGAACGCGCCATGCCTGACCTCTCTTGGGAACTCTTCGAGCGTCAAGTCTCGCAGTGCCAAATGTGCGGCCTGTGCCAGAACATCCACCACAAAGTCCCCGGACAGGGCGACCGCCACAGTCCGCTTATGCTCATCGGCGAAGGGCCGGGACAGGTTGAGGACGAGGAAGGGCTTGCGTTTGTCGGCCCGGCGGGGCAACTGTTAACCAAAATGCTTGCTGCTATTTCGCTCCCGCGCGACCGCGTTTATATCTGCAACATCGTCAAGTGCCGCCCGCCGCAGAACCGCGTCCCCACTGATGAGGAAGCGACCGCCTGCAAGCTCCACCTTCGCATCCAAACCGCCCTCATCCGCCCGAAAGTCATCGTCCTGCTCGGCTCAACCGCCGCGAAGAACATCATTGGGGCGGATGTCCGCATCACTCGCGACCGCGGCAAGTGGTTCGAGCGCAAAGGCATCTGGATGATGGCGACGTATCACCCGTCGGCGCTTCTGCGCGACCCGTCGAAGAAGCGTGACGCATGGGAGGACATGCAGTCCCTGCGTGATCGGCTGATGGATTTGGAACTGTACAACGACATTTATCAGGAGCAGACACCATGAGCGAAACCATCAAGCCCGGACGCTACCGTCACTTCAAGGGCAAAGAGTATGAAGTCCTCTATATCGCCACGCACAGCGAGACGCGCGAGGAAATGGTGGTCTACCGCGCGCTGTATGGTGAACGCGGCGTGTGGGTGCGCCCCGCAAGCATGTGGAATGAGGTCATCGAGCGCGACGGAAAGACGTATCGACGCTTCACCTACATCGGCGAGGGCGACGCTTGACAAGCGCATCGAAATATGCTATGCTATTTTTGTTTCCATGAAGGAAGCCATCGGACGAGAATGCCCGGCTTTCTTCATGGTATTTTTCTTTTTGGAGGTTTTTTCTCATGGCAATGAACCGAAAGAGCGGTTTGTACTCTCTGCTGGTAACAGCGATTCTGCTGGCTGTTGGCATTGTATTGCCCTTCTTGACGGGCAATGTGCAGGTGCTGGGGCAGGCCATCAGTCCGCTGCATATTCCGGTGCTGATTTGCGGCCTGACGTGCGGCTGGTGCTGGGGCATGGGGCTTGGCATTGTGCTGCCGCTGCTGCGGAGCGTGCTGTTCGGTATGCCGCCGCTGGTGCCAGTCGCCATTCCGATGGCATTCGAAATGGCAGCGTACGGCGCGCTGTGCGGGCTGCTCTATCCAATGCTGCGCAAGAAGATGAGCAAGACCTGCTGGGCCATGCTGATTGCCATGGTGATTGCCATGCTTGCGGGTCGGCTTGTCGGCGGCGCGGCGAAGGCGGTCGTGATGGGCATTCAGGGGAATGCGTACACATTCCCAGCGTTCGTGACGGCGTATTTCGTGAATACGGCCGTTGGCGCGGTGATTCACCTGATTGTTGTGCCGCTGGTGGTGACGGCGCTGGAGAAAGCGCGGCTATCGCCGTTGGGCTTGAAGGCAAAAGCGGCTGTGTGAGCCAAAATAAACGGGTCAAGGGGCATCAAAAAACGTCCCTTGACCCGTTTTTGCGTAACTGCTGTGTGCAGATTATCTGCGTCATACTATTTCCAAATGAGAATGCGCCAAGATGCGAAGCGAATTTTTCGCGCTGGCTAACGCGAATGAAACGCAGCGTAGCAGCGCTACGCTAAGTGGAATGAGCGGACGCAAGCGCGGAAAAGGCGCGAGCAGATGGCGCAGGTGAATTTGAAAATAGTATCAAAGCCCATTACAGCAGCTCATGATACTTGCGGATATACAGCTTCTTCATCAGCGTTGCCAGCACCATGTAGCCCAGCACAATCAGCGCCAGATAGGCGAAGTAGACAGGCGGCAGCGCACACAGCCCCAGCGGCGCGGCGAGAGGCGTGAAGGGCAGCAGCGTCACGACGGCAATGCCGAGCATCGTCAGCAGCATCACCGGCAGGGACGCGCGGCTCTGGATGAACGGCAGCTTCTTCGTGCGAATCATGTGCATGACGAGCGTCTGCGTCCACATGGATTCGATGAACCAGCCGGTCTGGAACAACGCGGCGAACTTGTCCTGCATCGCGGGGTTGGTCAGCTGCGCGAAGGTCATGCCGCCGCACGCCATCGGCGCAATCACGAAATACAGCAGCAGGTACGTCGCAATATCAAAAATCGAGCTGACCGGACCCATCCAGAGCATGAAGCAGCTGATGCCCGACGCATCCCACGTCCGCGGCACTTTGAGGTACTCCGCGTCCACGTTGTCCCACGGAATTGCGGTGCAGGAAATATCGTAGATGAGGTTCAGCAGAATCAGGTGCAGGGACGCCATCGGCAGGAAGGGCAGGAACGCGCTGGCAGCAAGGACGGAGAACATGTTGCCGAAGTTCGACGCAGCCGTCATCTTGATGTACTTCATCATGTTCGCGTAGATTTTCCGACCCTCGATAACGCCCTTTTCCAGCACCATCAGGTCTTTTTCCAGCAGAACGACGGACGCGCTTTCCTTGGCGATGTCCACCGCGGTATCTACGCTGATGCCCACGTCCGCCGCCTTCATCGCGGCTGCATCATTGATGCCGTCGCCCATATAGCCCACGGAATGCCCCTTCTGGCGCAGGACGGTGACGACGCGCGCTTTCTGGGCGGGCGAGAGCTTCGCGAAGACGGTAATTTCCTCCGCCGCCTGCGCAAGCGTTTCGTCATCCATGGCGTCAATGTCCGCGCCGAGCAGCACGCGCTCAGCATTCAGCCCAACCTGACGGCAAATGGCACAGGTGACTTTCTCGTTGTCGCCGGTGAGAATCTTCACACCGACGCCGTATTCCCGCAGGGCATGAATCGCGTCGCGGGTCGTTTCCTTCGGCGGATCAAGGAAAGCAAGGAAGCCGATGAGCACCATGTCCTTCTCATCCGCCGTGGAGAACTGCCCTTCCGGCGCGGGATTTGTCTTTTGCGCAACGGCAATCACGCGCATACCGCCGCCGTTGAGCTCATCTGCCTTGCGCAGGACGTAGGCGCGCACCTTGTCCGTCAGCGGAACGATTTTGCCCTTGCTTTCCGCATGGGTGCAGCACGCCAGCATCTCCTCCACCGCGCCCTTGGTAACCAGCTGGGTCTTTCCCTTGCAGTCGCGCACAACGACGCTCATGCGGCGGCGCTCGAAGTCAAACGGAATTTCGTCCACCTTCTTGAAGCGGGCAATCAGCTCATCCGCGCCAAGCTGACGCTGTTTGTCGATGACGGCAATGTCAATCAGGTTCTTGAGGCCCGTCTGGAAGTAGCTGTTCAGGAACGCGTGGCGCAGCACGCGGTCGTCCGGCTCGCCGTCTACGTTCAGGTGATATTCCAGCACCACCTTGTCCTGCGTGAGCGTACCGGTCTTGTCCGTGCAGAGGATGTCCATCGCGCCGAGGTTCTGAATCGCGTTCAAGTCCTTGATGATGACCTTCTCGCGGCTCATGGTCATGGCGCCCTTCGCCAGCGAGGTGGTCACAATCATCGGCAGCATTTCCGGCGTCAGACCGACGGCAATCGAAATGGCGAACAGCCCCGCCTGAATCCAGTCGCCGTCGCTCAGACCGTTGATGAGCAGCACAATCGGCACCATCAGGAGCATAAAGCGAATCAGCACCCACGAAACGCTGTTGACACCCTTCTCAAAGGTGGTCTTCGGCGGCTTGACGTTCAGCGCCTTTGCCATTGCGCCGAGCATCGTGTCATGCCCGACGGCGAGGACGACCGCCTTTGCGCTGCCGCTGACGACCGTGCTGCCCATGAACGCCAGATTGCCGCATTCGGTCAGGCTGCCGACCGTCTGGCAGACCGCGCCGGACTTTTCCACCGGCTCGCTCTCGCCAGTCAGGCTGGATTGGCTGAGGAACAAGTCCTTCGCGCGGAGGATGCGCACGTCCGCCGGGAGCATGTCGCCCGCAGACAGCGACACGATGTCGCCCACGACGATTTCTTCCAGCGGGATTTCCTTCTTCTCGCCCTCGCGCGTCACGCAGACTGTCGTGTGAATCATCTCGGAGAGCTTCGCCGCGACATTGCCGCTGCGGGTCTCCTGCACGAAGCGGAGAATGCCGGAAATCAGCACCATGATGGTGATGATAATGACCGTCGCCCAGCTTTCGTCGCCCGGATCGACCATCGCAACATTCGTCAGCGCGCTGAAAATCGCCAGCAGCACCAGCACGACGGTGAACGGGTTGATGAACGCAGCGGCGAGACGCTTGTACAGCGGCGTGCGCTGGCTCGTCGGCAGCACATTGCGGCCGTAGCGGTCGCGGGCTTCTTCCGCCATTTCTTCCGTGAGACCATTTTCCGGCACGTTCAGCGCCGTGCGGAGATTCATTTCGTCGGTTTGCGCCGCCCACGTCAGGCGGTCGACGGTCGCGCGGTTGTTTTCCGCCAGCATCTGCGAGGCGGTCAGGGCAACTTTCTTCTTCAGGTTCAGCGTCATGGCGTTTTTCCTCCTGTTCATCGGTCAAAGGAGCGCCATGAAAGCCGATACTTTACAGAATCTGGCTGATGCAGAGACGCATGGGTCGCCGCATTTCATGGCTGCTCCGGGAAAAGGCAAAGCATAATGGATAACCGCCCGCGTCCATGCGTCTCACATCCTTCCATCATCATCAAATCAAATTTTGCGCACGAAAAAACCACCGCCCTGCAAAAACACGCAAAACGGTGGAAAAAAGCGTACACAAACACACCTGCTGTGCTGTCAGCCAAAATTCACCCCTTTATTCATACAAAAGGGCACAAAAACGGCGACCTGAAAACAGGCAATGTCAGTCCGCGAACGGCGAGTGTCCGCGGAGCATGGCGCAATCCAACGTTTTGCCGCGTTTACTGTGACTTATGTCCACGCACAATCGCCTTCCTTTCGCTGCAAATTCTTTCGGGGCAGCCGCATGGGCTTTTCCCGATTCGCCGTCATTATAACAGACGTTTTTTGCGGTGTCAACCCCTGAATGTAAAAAAAGCAGAAAGCGCCCGGAAGCGCCAGCCTTCAGCGCATTCCGGGTGCAATCCATATTTGAACAAATCAGCGGATGCTGCACGTCGCCGTGTGCGTGCCGCTCGCCAGTATTTGGCTCGTGCCATCCGGCAATGTCAGTTCGCAGCGCGTGCCGACCGGGACGCATACCGTCACGGTGAAGGTGTCCGCCGCCGTTTCCCACTGTACACTTGCGTCGCCGTAGGGGGTGCGTACCTTCGCGGAGGCGCTCGTCAGCCCGCCGCCCAGAATCGGCTTGACCCGGAAAGTCTTGTAGCCGGCCTCTGTCGGCTCAATGCCCGCAATGCGGCGGTACAGGAAGTCGCCGACCGCGCCGGATGCGTAGTGGTTGTAGGAAATCATCTTGTCCGTGCCGTCATCGCCAATCGGGCAGACGCCGTTCTCGTCCAAGCCGTCCCAGCGTTCCCAAATCGTCGTCGCGCCCGCCCTGACTTCGTAGAGCCACGAGGGGCATTTCGTGTTCAGCAGCATATGGTATGCGGCATCCACCTGCCCGTTGTCGCACAGCGCGAAGAGGATGTACGGCGTGCCGGGGAAGCCCGTACCGATGCACCAGTCGTTGCGCTTTGCCAGCGCGGCGAGATTCGCGGCGGCTTTTTCCCGAATCTGCTGCGTGGGGAACATATTCAGGTAGATGGGCAGGACGTAAGCGGTCTGGAACTCCTCCAGCAGCTTGCCGTTGCCGTCCGTAAGAATCGAGCAGTACGCATCCGCCGTCTTTTCGGACAATGCCTGGTAGTGCTTCGCGTCCTGCGTTTCGCCCAGAATATCCGCGATTTTCGCCAGCAGCGCGCTTGTGTTGCACAGCGACGCCGTGCCTGTCCACTTGATGCGTCCCTGCCACTGGCTCATTTGCGGCACGTCCGGCGCAACCCAGTCGCCGAAGCCCAGCGTACCGGGCATTTCCCAGAGATAACGGTGCTTGCCGAAGCCGAAGCCGCACCAGAAGCGGCAGGCGTTGACGTACTTCTTCATCGTCGGATACATCCGGCGCAGCACGCCCACATCGCCCCGCGCCATATACTGCGCCCACGGCACGAGGACGCACGCATCCCCCCACCAAGCGACCGCCATTTTCGGCATCGTCGCGGGGAATCCGTAACCCTGCACAGGCACCGTGTTCGGCAGACCGCCCGTCGGCAGCTGCTCCGCCTGCACGTCCAGAAGCCACTTGTCCAAGAAGCGGTTCATATCGAAATTGAACGCCGCCGTCGGCGCGAACACGGCAATATCGCCCGTCCAGCCCATGCGCTCGTCGCGCTGCGGGCAGTCGGTGGGGATATCCATGAAGTTTGACTTCGCACTGCGGACGATGTTCTCCTGCAGGCGGTTGAGCATCTCGTTCGAGCAGCGGAACGCGCCCGTCTGCTGAATGTCGGAGTACAGCATGACGCCCGTCACCTGCACATCTTCTTCCCGCACGCCCTCGACGCTGATGTAGCGGAAGCCCATGTACGTCAGCCGCGGCGACCACGTCTGCTTGCCGTCCTTGCAGATGTACGTCGCCGTCGCTTTCGCCGTGCGCAGGAACGCCGTGTTCAGCGTGCCGTCAGGGTTCAGCACTTCACTGTGGCGGATGGTAATCTTCTGCCCGCGTTTGCCCGTGACCGTCAGGCGCACCACACCCGCGAAATTCTGCCCGAAATCGTAAATCAGCGCATTGCCTAACTTCTTGCAGGATACGGGAGCGAACGTCTCGTGTTCCTTCACGTCTGCGCCGTAATCCGCCATCAGCTTCGGCTTCACGCGCAGACGCTCCTGTACGGCGCTCCGCCAATTCGCCTTGTCCAGTGATATGGTTGCGTCATACGTTTCGCCGTCGTAGAAATCCGCCATGCGGACAGGACCGTCCTCTGTCACCTGCCAGCTTTCGTCTGTGCCGATGACCTCCGTCCTGCCGTCGCGGTAGGTAATCCGCAGCTCCGCCAGCAGCGCCTGACGGTCTGCCGTCACGCGATTGACGCGCGTGAACACGAACGACCCGACCGCCCAGCCGCCCGCGACCGTCGCAGTGATGCAGCTGCCTGAATGCAGCATGTCCGTCACATCATACGTTTGGTACATCAGCTGATGCGCATAGGACGTGAAACCGGGCGCGAAATACCGTTCACCGACCTTCTGCCCGTCGATGTTCAGCTCGTAGATGCCCATTGCCGTGGCGTACAGCTTCGCCTGCGCGATTTCGCCCCGGAGCGGCAGCGTCTTGCGGAACACCATCGGCACGGGCGAAACCTTCTTTTCCTTGAACACATACGCGCCGTCGGTAATCCACTTGCCCTGCCACGGCGTATCCATGCGTCCCGTCTCGAAGGTCAGGCGGGCAGTATCCGTTTCGCCGCTGTCCGACGTGACAGTAAGCGTCGCGGTGTACGTCGTGAAGGGCTTGAGCGGCTGCCCGGCATAGCGCGTTCCGCATTGGTCGGGATTGCGGATTGTCCAGCCGTTCACCGTCAGTTCAGCGGACTGAACGGACGCGCCCGCGCGGTCGGATGAGACGAAATAGGCAAACGTCGGGGCGGCGCAGTCGGTCACCAGATGGTCGCGCAAGCCCTCGCAAGTAAACGATTGAATCTGAAACATGTTTACCACCTGCCGAATGAGATTGAAAACGGCGGTCAAGAGAATCGTCGAGATTCCCCTGACCGCCGCAAGTTCGATTACTTCTTCAGGGTGAAGAACGCGCTGACGATACCGGCAATGCTGGAAACGGCCAGCAGCACCAGATTCACAATCGCGCAGGTGGCGGAGGACATATTCGCCGCCGTCTGCACTTCAAGCAGCACATCCGCGTTGGAGAAGTAAATGAAGGCGAACCCTTCGACGCGGGCAGACACCAGATTGATGAAGGCAAGCGCCAGCAGCGCGGGAGCCGCAATCTGGCACAGGCCCGTCAGCAGGTCTACAACCTTCTTCGCGCCCTTGACCATGCTCAAGACGACCGCAGCCGCCTCCAGCACAGCCGCGCCCACGACCATCAGCACAAGGTTCGACACCGTGGCATTCTGGAAGTAGCCGGCAGCGGACGTGTTAATCAGATACGCAACCAGCGCGGCAAGGCTCAGGACACAAGTGACGATGGAGAGCCAAGCGCCGGCAGAGAGTTTTTTCGTGGCGTTCATGTTTATTCCTCCTTGTCCTCAACGCTTGTTCTCAACGCGCACAACGACAGGCTTCTTTTCCGGCAGGAGCGTCAGCACAACCCACGCGAGGAAGAACAGGACAGCCAGAATGCTGCTGGCGTAGGTGGTGACGGTCAGAGCGGTATCCCACCAGGTGTTCACGCGCTGGGTGGAGATGTTCAGAATCGCGCTGTTGGCGAAGATGTAGAGCTGGTACTTCAGGTTTTCACGCGCCTGCTCAACGAGGTTCGAGTCCTTCGACACCGTTTCGAGGGAAATGTGCGGCCAAACCGCGTCCACGCCGCCTTCGCCAAGGTTGATGTGGCTGTTGTCCGCCGCGAAGTCAGCAACCTGCGTGATGCCCGCCATGACCATGGATTCGGCGTTGAAGTACAGGTAGTTGTTCATCATGTCGGTGGAAATCAGACCCTTGAAGCCCCATTCACCGCGGACAATCTTCTGAATCATGCCCACATGGTGGGAAGCGTTCGTTGCGCCGATGCGGTTGAAGGCAATCATGACGCCCATGCCGAACGCATCGCTCAGCGCGCCCTCGAAGCCGCGCAGGTCGGTTTCACGGAACTTCTGCTCGGTCATGTACGCGGAGATGCCGGCACGGTTGTGTTCCTGATCGTTGAAGCCCATGTGCTTCGGGCCGTTGATGATGCCCTTGTCGGAGCAGCCCTGAATCACTTCACGACCGATGACGTTGGTCAGCATCGGGTCTTCGGAGATGTACTCGTAGTTGCGGCCGTTGTACGGCGTGCGGTTCAGCGTCAGACCGCTGCCCCACAGGTCGTAGCGTTCAACCCACAGGCAGGAGTTGCCCTCAACCAAGCCCCACTGATACGCCAGTTCCGGGTTGAAGGAGCAGCCCAGCAGCGTCTGGGAGTTGACATTGAACTTGTAGGTCTTGCCGGTCGCCTCGTCGGTGTAGCCAGCGCTGATGCCGGTCGGGCCTTCGTTCTGGATGACGACGGGGTTGTCGATGTTGGTCAGGGTATCGGAGCGGCTGCCGCCGTGGATGACAGCGCCGACCGCTTCATCAATGGTGATGGCATGAACCAGCTTGTCCCAGTAGGGGTCATTGATGTTGTTCAGCTGTTCCGCGCCGATTTCGGATGCCGTGAATTTCGGGCCGGGGACAGCTTCCGCCGCCGCGCCCGTGTCGGAGATGGTGTAGGTTTCGCCGCGCATTTCGGCAATCCACTGATCCTTCTTCGGGCTGTCAGCAATCTTGAGGTTCAGCTTGTTGTAGTTAATCGGGAAGGTGTTCCAGTCCTGACGGGTCAGGTAAGTGACCGTGCCGGGCAGCCAGTAGTTCAGGTCGGCGTCGTCCGCCACGTTGGTAACGGTCGTGTTGTTGGCAATGGCAAAGGTGGTGTTGTCCAGCTGATCGAGCTTCCAGCTCACGACAGCCTTGCTGCCCGCCGCGTCCATGCCGTCAGCAACGGTTTTGCCCTGCGCCGCCAGAATGTTGTTGACCGCCTCATGCGCGCCGGCTGCTGCCGTGAAGTAGTAGTCGCCCGCATCGAGGATGTAGGTCTTGGCGTTGTTCGCATCGTAGCTTGCCAGATACTTGGTGGGAATAGTAATGGTAACTTCCTTGCTCTTGCCGGCGGCGACGTCCACCTTGGCAGAGTTCAGGAACATGACCGCGGACTTTTCGACCAGATTCGTGCGGTCATAGTCGGTGTAGGGCTGCTGCACATACAGCTGGGTGAGGAATTTGCCGTCCTGATTGGAGTTGTTCTTCACTTCGACGACGGCGGTGATGTTGCCGTTCACGCTGCGGTCAACCGTCACGCTCTTGATGGTTTGGGTGTAATCCAGGTAGCTCAAGCCATGACCGAAGGTGTAGAGCATTTCGTCGCCGTAATTCCACGCGCTGCCCTGCGTTGCGCCGGCCGCGCTGTTGGCGTTGCCCTGACCCATGACGGCGTCAAAGTAACGGGTTTCGTAGTACTTGTAGCCGACGTAGATACCTTCCGCCTCGACGATGTACATGCCGCCGTTGTAGGTATCCGCACCGCCGAAGGAGCCCGTGCCGATATTGCCGATTTCCTTGCCGGGATAACGCGGGTCGTCATTACGGCAGACGATTTCGTAATCCGCGAAGTAGTCGCCGCCGACGTTCTGCACCGCCGGGATGGACTGGTGGTCGCGCACGAAAGCGCTTGCCAGCGCGCCCGTCGCGTTGACCTTGCCGGTCAGCACGTTCGCGATGCCGATGGTCTGGTAGTCGTTCGGGCAGCCGATGTAGCAGATGCCGTCCACCTCGTGCGAGCCGCCCTCGGCGATGTCGGCAATCATCATGTTGTTGCCGGTGTTCAGCAGCACGATGACCTTGGAGCAGGTTTCCTTCGCCGCCTCGACAACCGCCAGCTCATCGGCAGAAAGCTTCAGCGGATCTTCGCCGGTTGCTTCACCCGCGTAGTTGAGCGCAGAGCCCGGCTTGTAGGTATTGCCCTCGCCGGCGCCGCGCGCAAACACGCAGATGCCGATGCTGTCCTTGGCGATAGCCTCCTTCCAGTTTGCCGGAACGCCCAGCGCCTCGAACTCCGCCGGCGGCACTTCCGCAATCTGGTAGGTCGTCCAGTCACCCGGCGCGCTGACGTACATGTGGTCATACACCGTGGTGGGAACTTCCTTGCCCGTCCAGCGGTTGGCGCGCATCTCGGTGTGCATGTTGATGATGTTGCTCAGGTAGTAGTCCTTCAGGGTCGCATTGACCGTCAGGCCCGCACCTTCCAGCGCATCCGCCAGCGACGCCGCGTCCGCGTTGCCGCCCTTCGGCCCATAGACATTGTACGCCGCCAGACCGAACAAGGCAACGTTCGCGTTCGCTTTCAGCGGAAGAACGCCGTTGTCGTTCTTCATGACGACCGTACCTTCTTCGCCTTCACGGATGGCGATGTCGCGCGCCGCCGCCGCCATGTCTTCGATGGTCGCATAGTCGGTCTTGAAGCGCGCCGCACTGTCGTCATTGATGGTCACATAGCTTTCCGTACCCAAGGTATCGTCCAGTGCGCCGCGGTAGGTGTTTGCCACACCCGTGCCGACGATGGAGAGAACCATCAGGCAGGTCATGAGTGCCGCAAGGCCTCTCATTGCAGGGGTAAATTTCTTCGCCTTCATGTGTTTCCTTCCTTTCACCAAGGCTTGAGATTGATTTTAGTATAGCAGAAAATAATCACGCAGCACATTTTCGGCGCGAACTGTCTTTATTTTGGCGTGTGTGGATTTTATACAGTAATTCGCCCAGATTTCGCAGGCTGGTTTTGTGCATATCCACAATGTGCAAAACATTACAGGCATTTCGCCTGCTTTTTCCGTGCGAAAAGGCTTCCTTTTGCGCAAAAGATTTGCTATACTATTGGAAAACAAGCTGTTTGCAAAGGAGGTCGGCCTGATGATTCGTGTAGCACTGGTGGAAGATGAAGAAAGCAGTCAGCGCGCACTGACAGAATATCTGGAACGGTTTTCGCAGGAGATTAACGAGAAGATTCACGTCTCCATCTTTCCGGACGGCGCGGAAATCGTCGAGGACTACCGCGGCAATTACGATATCATCCTCATGGACATCCTGATGCGCTACATGGACGGCATGGAAGCTGCCAGCGAGATTCGCAAGGTGGACAAGGAGGTCGTTATCCTCTTTATTACCAGCACGCCGCAGTACGTCATGAAGGGCTACACGGTGGATGCGCTGGATTATGTGCTCAAGCCCGTGAGTTACTTCGCTTTTTCGCAGCGGATGCAGCGCGCCTTGGAGCGCATGAAGCACCGCACGCGCAAATTCATCTCCGTTCCCTTCCAAGGCGGAATGCGCAAGCTGGATATCTCCCAGATTCGCTATATCGAGGTCGTCAATCACAGCTTGATTTACCATCTGGACGGCGAAACGCTGGAGGCAAAGGGCGTTCTGTCCGAATTGGAAGACGCACTGACGGCATACCACTTTTTCCGCTGCAACAAGTGTTATCTGGTCAATCTGGAACACGTCAACGGCGTGAGCGAAAACAGCGCGGACGTGGACGGCGATCAGATTCAGGTCAGCCGCCCGAAGAAAAAGGCGTTTCTGGATGCGCTGAACAACTACATCAACGAGGTAGGCAAATGATACACGTCGATTTGTCGCATACGCCGGGTCTGCTCTATGCGCTGGCGTACTGGCTGAGCAGTACCTTCTATATTCAATTGTATGGCAGTCCATTCAGCAAGGGCAAGAAATTCGGCATCAGCGCTGGATTTCTTGCCCTGATTGCCGGTTTCATGACGCTGACGGACGGTGTTTCCGCGATTGGCTTTTTCCCCTGCATGGGCGTGACAGTCGCGCTGATTTTTTTCTATATTCGCATTGCAACGCACATGCCATGGGCGAACGCGGGCTACTATTGCGCCCGCGCATTCATCTTGGGCGAATTTTCCGCCTCGCTGGCGTGGTATCTGTTCTATTTCTTCGTGACGGTACCCGGACTGCCGCTCACGGTTTGGACAACGATACTCGTTTTTGCTGCTGTCCACGCCATCATCCTCTACACCATGTTTCTGCTGGAACGGAAATACCGCGACGGCTCAAAGCTCATCAAAATTACCGCGCGGGAACTGTTCACCGCTGCCGTCCTTGCCATTGCCGTCTTTTCCGTCAGCAACATCAGCTTTGCCTTCACCGGAACGCCCTTTTCCAGCCAGTTCACGGCGGAAATCTTCATCATCCGCACCACCGTTGACCTCGGCGGCGTCGCGATGCTGTTCGCCTATCACGTCGTCATTCTGGAAATCAGCACGGAGCGTGAAATGGAGCATTTGCAGTCGCTGCTGCACATGCAGTACGAGAGTTACCGCATTTCAGAAGAATCCATTGCCTTGGTCAACCAAAAGTATCATGACCTGAAGCACCATATTCAGCTGCTGCGCGCCGCCTCCGCCGCCGAGCGCACGGAGTACCTCGACCAGATGGAGCAGCAGATTCGCACCTACGAGGCGCAGAACAAGACCGGCAATCGCGTGCTGGACACGATTCTGACCGCAAAGACCATCCAATGCCAGAGCGAAGGCATCAGCCTAACCTGCGTCGCCGACGGACAGGCGCTGGATTTCATGAACCCGATGGACATCAGCGCCCTGTTTGGCAACGCGCTGGACAACGCGATCGAAAGCGTGAAGAAACTCCCGAACCCGGAGCAGCGCCTGATTCACGTTTCCGCCATGCGCCAGAAGGACTTTCTGCGCATCCGCGTGGAGAACTGTTACAGCGGCGAGCTGCGCTTTGTGGACGGTATGCCGACGACAACCAAGCGAGACGCGCGCTACCACGGCTATGGGCTGAAGAGCATCCAGAGCATTGCTAACAGCTACGGCGGGTCGGCGACAATTGATACGAAGGATGGATGGTTTGAATTGCGGCTGCTTCTCCCCGTGCCAAAGGAGAAAAAGGGAGAAGCGGCGGAAAAACAGGGGTGACAAGCAAAATCATAAAAAGGAAGGAACCCCGCAGAACAAGCACGGGAATGCATTGCTCTTCCCTTCCGCAGGGCGAAATTTCGCCGGGAAAGCCATTGACAAAGGGGCTGAAGTTTGTTACAATAACCGATAACCTACGGCAAACTGAGGCTGGAAGATTCCAGTTTCGGCAAAAAAAGACGCATTACGAGGAGGATTTTCGCCCATGCTGCAAAAGGTTGTTCGGGAAGGTCTTACGTTCGATGATGTGCTGCTGGTTCCGGCCCGCAGTGAAGTGCTGCCCAAGGAAGTCGATCTTTCGATTCAGCTCACCCCTGTGATTAAGCTGAACATTCCGCTGATGTCTGCCGCAATGGACACGGTAACGGATTCCCGCATGGCCATTGCAATGGCGCGCGAAGGCGGTTTGGGCATCATCCACAAGAACATGTCCATTGCAGAACAGGCAGCGCAGGTTGATAAGGTGAAGCGCTCTGAGCACGGCGTTATCACCGACCCCTTCTTCCTCTCTCCCGATCACCTGATTCAGGACGCGGAAAACCTGATGGCGCGCTATCGCATCAGCGGCGTGCCGATTACCCGCGACGGTAAACTTGTCGGCATCCTGACCAACCGCGACCTTCGCTTTGAAACGGATTACAGCCGCAAAATCAGCGAAGTCATGACCAGCGAAAACCTCATCACCGCGCCCGTCGGCACGTCGCTTGAGCAGGCGAAGCAGATTCTGGCGAAGCACCGCATCGAGAAGCTGCCGATTGTGGATGAAAACGGTATGCTGCGCGGTCTGATTACCATCAAGGACATTGAGAAGTCCACGAAGTACCCGAATTCCGCCAAGGATGCCAAAGGGCGTCTGCTCTGCGGCGCGGCGGTCGGCGTGACGCACGATGTGTTCGATCGCATCGAAGCGTTGCTGGACGCGAAGGTGGACGTGATTTCCATTGATACGGCGCACGGCCATTCCGTTGGCGTGCTGCGTCAGGTGGAAGCCATCCGCAAGCGCTTCCCGGATATTCAGCTGTTCGCGGGCAATGTGGCGACGGCGGCGGCAACCCACGACCTGATCTCCGCGGGCGTTGACTGCGTGAAGGTCGGCATTGGGCCGGGCTCTATCTGCACGACCCGTGTTGTGGCAGGCATCGGCGTGCCGCAGGTGACGGCGGTGGCGGACTGCGCGGAAGAGGCCGACAAGCACGGCATCCGCGTCATTGCTGACGGCGGCATCAAGTATTCCGGCGACATCGTGAAGGCACTGGCGGCAGGCGGCTCCTGCGTCATGCTCGGCAGTATGCTCGCGGGCACGGACGAAGCCCCCGGCGCGACCGAAATCTATCAGGGCCGTTCCTACAAGGTGTACCGCGGCATGGGTTCTCTGGGCGCGATGGAGCACGGCTCGAAAGACCGCTACTTCCAGGAGGACGCGAAGAAGCTCGTGCCCGAAGGTGTTGAAGGCCGCGTGCCGTATAAGGGAATTCTGGCGGACACCATCTTCCAGATGGTTGGCGGCATCCGCTCCGGCATGGGCTACTGCGGTGCGAAGAACATCGACGACCTGCGCAAGAACAGCGAGTTCATCAAGATTACCGGCGCGGGTCTGGCGGAAAGTCATCCGCACGACATCTCCATCACCAAGGAAGCCCCGAACTACTCCCGCAATTCTTAATTTTCGATATAATAAGCGCGGTATGGAACGTAATTGCTCCATACCGCGTATTTTTGTTGGGGGATTAGCCGTTTTCCGCCGGGAACGCGTCGAACACAATGTCCTGAATGCGCATGATTTCCGCCGTGCCGTCCAGCGCTTCGTAGATGTACACCAGCGTGTAGGACACCGGCGCATCGGGCGTGACAACGGTGGTCTTGCAGAGCAGGCAGTAGTTCATACCGGAAACGACCTGCGTGCCGAGGATGGCAATCGGCTCATAGGTGTGGCCGACGAGCCCTTCCAGCGCCTTGTCGAACGCCGCTTTCACGTTCTCCGGGATATCCAGCGGGTCAGCCGCCCAGTTTACCCATGCACCGGGGAGAATCTCACCGTTCGCGTCGGTGGATTCCGCGACTTTCGGCGATGTTGCATCCGGCGCAAACACAATGTCTTGCTCATTCAGCAATTCCACGTCATCGTTCAGGCTGTAAAAAACATACACAAGCGTATAGCCAATCGTTTCGCCCGTCTCGTAGGAAATCTTTCGGCAGAGGAAGCAGTAGTTTGTTCCAGCGACAACCTGCGTGCCAAGGATGGCGATTGCTTCATAATTATAGGGTTCGCCGATGAGTTCATCCGTTGCGCGGTCGAAGATGTACTTCACGTCGTCGGGGATTTCCAGCGGGTTGCCTGTCCAGCTTTCCCATGCGCCGACGAGAAAGTCGGGGTCAATATCGGGGTCAAATGCCATATCGGGGTCTTGGGCATCCTCCGCCAGCGCGGGGATTGCAAGGATTGCCATCATCAGGGCGAGGAACAGGGAAATCAGCTTCTTCATGGGGACGTACCTGCCTTTCAAAAAGTCGTTCAAGAATTTATGCCTTCGCAATTGCGTTTTGTGTCGGGGGGTTTTTCCTCCCTGCATGATGAGAAACGATGAGGGGTGGGGTGTTGTTCCCAACGGGGGAAATTTTTTTGCAAGGGATTGCATCCATGCAGGGGATTTCGCGCCTGCGGGCGCGACAAGGGGGCAATGGAAACGAACGAAGTTTGCGGTCGCCCCCTTGACCCCTTCGCGCTTCGCACCACCATGCTGCTTGGCTTGTATTGCTGCTTTATTGCAAGCAAAATTGCGCTATCTTACAGAAATGTCACACAGGACGGGCAAAATGTCACCCGATTCGATGGCGGGGCGGTCGGGCGCGTGGTAGAATAGACGTGTCAAAAGGAAATTCACCCGCGGAAATAGCGCGGCTTTTGAGGAGGAAGAATCATGGCATTGCTGGAAGCAAAGAATATTCGCAAGGTGTATGCGACGCGGTTCGGGGGCAATCAGGTGCAGGCGCTGACGGATGTGTCCTTCACGGTGGATGAGGGCGAGTATGTCGCCATTATGGGCGAATCGGGGTCGGGCAAAACGACGCTGCTGAACATACTGGCGGCACTTGACCGCCCGACGAGCGGCACGGTGCTGCTGGATGGCAAGGACATCAGCGCGATTCATGAAAATCAGCTGGCGGCGTTCCGGCGTGATCAGCTGGGGTTCGTGTTTCAGGACTTCAACCTGCTGGACACCTTCTCGCTCAAGGACAATATTCTCCTGCCGCTGGTGCTGCAAGGCATGAACTGGCGCGAGATGGAGGCGAATCTGCTGCCGATTGCCAATCAGCTGCGGATTGCGAACCTGCTGGAAAAGTACCCTTATGAAGTCTCCGGCGGGCAGAAGCAGCGCGCCGCCGTGTGCCGGGCGCTGATTACGCATCCACGCCTGATTCTGGCAGACGAACCAACCGGTGCGCTGGATTCCCGCGCAACGGACGCGCTGCTGGACGTCTTCCAGCAAATCAACCAGACCGGGCAGACACTGCTGATGGTCACGCACTCGCTCAAGGCGGCAAGCCGCGCGGGGCGCATCCTCTTCATCCGTGACGGGCAGGTGTATCACCAGCTTTACCGCGGCGAAATGACGAACGAACAGTTCTACGAGAAAATCAGCGACGCGCTGACCGTGATGACGCGCAAGGACGCAATGGACGGTGAAATGGCATGAAGAAACCGCTGCTTTATCCCAAGCTGGCGTGGCAGGGCATCCGCAAAAACGCGGAAACATATCTGCCATATCTGCTGATGGGCATCCTGATGGTGGGCGTGTCCTACATCATGAATTATCTGACGCGGCCGGCGCTGATGGGCGCGCTCAGCATGGGCGGCACGACGCTGATGGTGCTGCAAATGGGCAAAATCGTCATCAGCGTGTTCTCGGTGATTTTCCTCTACTACTGCAATTCATTCCTGATTCGGCGGCGCATGAAGGAGTTCGGGCTGTACAATATCCTCGGCATGGGCAAAGGAAATATCGCCCGCGTGATGCTGTGGGAAACGCTGCTGACGGCGCTGCTGGTATTCGCTGGCGGTTTGCTGCTGGGGCTGAGCCTCTCCCGGCTGGTTGAAATGGCGCTGATTAACCTGCTGCACGCGGATTACACCGTGCCGATGGAGCTGTTCTATCCGGATGGCGTGACGTGGGTGCTGCTGCTGTTCGGCGGCATCTATGTGCTGATTCTGCTGGCGAACCTCTGGCGGATGCGCCTGACGAACCCTGTCGCCCTGCTGAAAAGTGAAAGCGTGGGCGAAAAGCCGCCGAAGGGCAATTGGTTCTTCGCCCTCGCCGGACTGGTGATTCTTCTGGGCGCATACTATCTGGCTGCTGCCAGCCAATCGCCTGTGGAAGCGCTGATGTTCTTTTTCATCGCGGTGCTGATGGTGATTGTGGCGACATACCTGCTGTTTGTGTCCGGGTCGGTAACGCTGTGCCGAATGCTGCGCAGGAACAAACGCTACTATTATCAGACGCGCCACTTCATCAGCGTATCCGCCATGGCGTACCGCATGAAGCGCAACGGCGCGGGCATGGCGACCATCTGCATTCTCTGCACGATGGTGCTGGTCATTTTGACTTCGACGGTTTGCCTGTATGCTGGAACAACGGACAGCATGGTGGATGCCATCTGCCCGCAGGACATCAACCTGACGATAGGGTTGGAGGCGCGCGACGGTGAGGAGAACTGGAAACGACTGGACGCTATGCAGCAGATGGCGCTGGACGTGACAGAGGAAATGGGCTTGACGCCGGAAAACATCACATCCCAGCGCGCATTGGTAGCAACGGGAAAGGTGCAAAACGGCGATTATGGCATTATCACGGATGCAGATTCGCTCAAGGCGAACGTTTTGGAGCTGACGGTGTATCCGCTGTCTGTTTATGAGCAGGCGACGGGCGAAACGGTGACGCTGGCAGACAGGGAATTGCTGTACGCGTCGTTCAAGACCAACGAAACGTTTTCCAGCATGTCCTTTTACGGCTCTGCGCCGTACCGCATGATTCATGCGGAAAAGGAGCTGCCGAAGCGGCTGCTCAGCGCGGATTACCGAAGCGCATGGGGCTGCCTGGTCGTTTTCACCAACGATTCGGAAGCGTTCCGCAGCGAAATAACGGCGCTGGTCGGGGAGAAGAGCGGCGAAGCGATGATGATGGATCGTCTGGCGCTGCATTTCGACTTGGATTCGGAGGCGGACACGGACACGCAGGAGAAATTGGTCAAGACGCTCCGCAGCCGAAGCTGGGAGGCAATAAAGTCGACGGGAAAAGAATTTTACGGCATGTCTTCCCTGAATGTGGATACGCGTGCGCTTTGCCGCATGGACTACCTTTCTCTCTTCGGCGGGCTCTTCTTCCTTGGCATGGTTCTGGGGCCGCTGTTCTCCATTGCGGCAGTGCTGATTATGTACTACAAGCAGATTTGCGAGGGCTATGAGGATGCGGAGCGCTTTGCCGTGATGCGGAAAGTGGGCTTAACGGATGCGGAAATTCGCCGGAGCGTCAATTCGCAGGTGCTGACGGTGTTCTTTGCGCCGCTGCTGATGGCGGGGCTGCATATGCTGTTTGCGATGCCGATGATTCGGCTGATTTTAGGGGCATTTGGATTGCATAATGACTCGCTGTTTTATGGAATCGGGATTGGATGCTATGTGGTGTTTGCGGTGATTTATGCACTGATGTATTTGCTGACATCGAGGCGGTATTATCGAATCGTGCGGTAAGGGAGAAAGTCGCAGCGCCAAAAGGATAAACACGCGGGCAAAGCATGGAGGAGAAGCCAACTCAATCGCGCGAATGGGAGTCCAGAGGGTCGAAGACCCTTTGGCGGGGTCAAGGGG
>ENA-UEQS01000172-UEQS01000172.1-human-gut-metagenome-genome-assembly--contig:-NODE-172-length-52179-cov-22.628287_pt1 | contig 52179 bp, 45 predicted proteins | sample MGYA00242953_ERZ507953 | MGnify/ENA primary metagenome ERZ507953 (study PRJEB26167, sample SAMN06115474) | human gut metagenome | host: Homo sapiens | place: China:Jiangsu | collected 2016-07-06...
GGTGCGGCGGCTTCATTCATATACAGTGTTTACGGCACTTACAGAATGGCTTACTTTATGGGCAGGGGCGACCTTGGCTCGGCACATGAGTATATGATGAATCTATATTATGAGTCATGCGGCATGATACTCACACTTATCACTGTGGGAAAATATCTTGAGGCTCGCTCAAAAGACAAGACGGCTGACGCTGTGAACAAGCTTGTGCGCCTTGCGCCTAAGACGGCAGTTGTTATCCGTGACAGCGAGGAGGTTGAAGTTCCTGCGGAAGACGTAATGGTGGGAGATGTATTCCTGCTCAAAGCTGGCTGGTCTGTGCCATGTGACGGAGTTCTTATCGACGGAAACTGCACTGTTGACCAATCTGCACTTACAGGCGAGAGCATACCTGTAGACAAGGCAGTGGGTGACAGAGTTATGAGTGCAAGCGTATCGGCTGGCGGTTTTGCTAAGGTAAGATGTGAGAAGCAAGCTAAAGACTCAACACTTTCACAGATAATCGCACTCGTTGAGGACGCTTCTGCTTCAAAAGCGCCTGTAGCAAGGCTTGCAGACAAGATAAGCGCTGTGTTCGTGCCTGTGGTTATAACTATAGCTATCATTTCACTGATAGTTTGGCTGTTGCTTGGCTATAGCTTCGCATTTGCTCTTAACATGGCAATATCAGTGCTTGTTATATCCTGCCCATGCTCATTGGGACTTGCAACGCCCACTGCAATAATGGTAGGAACGGGTAAAGCGGCACAGTTCGGTATCCTAATAAAATCCGCTGAAAGCCTTGAAACTGCTCACAGCATTGACACTATTGTTCTTGACAAAACAGGAACTTGCACAGAGGGCAAGCCTGAACTTATTTCAATGCAAGCGTTTGGTGATTTTGATGTTTCAGAGCTTAAAAAGCTTTGTGGCTCGGCAGAAAGCGGTTCATCGCACCCACTTGCAAAGGCTGTTACAGGCCACTGCAAGACAAATGGCATTGAACTCTCCCCTGCTGAAAGCTACACAGAAACAGCAGGCGGTGGTATATCGGCTGTTGTTGAGGGCAGAAACGTTCTTATCGGTAACAAGCGGCTTATGGATAACAGTGAAGTTGACATATCGATGGTTGAGGAGACGGCTCATGCTCACGCTGACAATGGTGAGATACCACTATATGCGGCTGTAGACGGCAAGCTTGCAGGCATTCTGTTCATTGCAGACAAGATAAAAGAGACAAGTGCAGAGGCTATAGAGGGCTTCAAAAAGGCAGGCATTGAAACTGTAATGCTCACAGGGGACAACGAGAAAACAGCCAGAGCGATACAGAAAAAGCTTGGCATTTCACAGGTAAGATCACAGCTTATGCCTGAGGACAAGGCTACGATAATCAAAGAATTGCAGGAGCAGGGCAAAAAGGTAGCCATGATAGGCGACGGAATAAATGACGCACCTGCCCTTACAACGGCAGATGTTGGAATAGCTATCGGTGCAGGACAGGATATTGCTATCGAGTCAGCTGATATCGTGCTTATGAAAAGCGATCTGAATGACGCTGTTACGGCTGTCAAGCTCAGCAGGAGCGTTATGAAGAACATCAAGGAAAACCTTTTCTGGGCGCTTATTTACAACTCGCTTGGTATTCCGCTGGCGGCAGGAGTATTCTACGGCTTGCTTGGCTGGAAGCTCAATCCTATGTTCGGTGCAGCGGCAATGAGTTTAAGCTCAGTTTGCGTTGTGACCAATGCGTTAAGGCTCAATCTTTTTAAAAGTGGCAGAGAAAACAAAGCCGCAAAGGCTGAAATAAATACTAAAACGGAGGACGAAAAAATGAAAAAGGTAATGAAGATCGACGGCATGATGTGTTCACACTGCACAGGCACAGTAACGAAGGTGCTTAATGCGATAGACGGCGTTACAGCAGATGTTTCCCTTGAGGACAAGTGTGCTTACATCACACTTGACAAGGACGTGGCTGACGAGGTGCTTTCTAAGGCGGTGGCGGACGCAGGGTATAAGGTAAAGGGGATAAAATAGGTTTTAGCTGTATATTTTGAAAAAAGCGGTGCTTTCAAAGCACCGCTTTTTTTGGAAATTGTGTAGCCCCGCGTATGCGGGGAAAAGTTCAAAGTATACAAATTGGACGATCTACTAACAGGATCACCCCCGCGTATGCGGGGAAAAGAGTGCCGGGTCCCAACAGCAGCACTGTTATGGCTGCCGCAGGGATATACACTGTTCCGTCAAGATCTGTGGCGGTGACTGCACCGTTTTCACGGCTTACCTTGCAATGTTCAAGATAAATAAACGTCATTCTGTCGCTTATTGTGGGCAGTGCATGGAGATCTGGCTTCTCTATCCCATTTTGTTGTGCCATTATCTTACTCCGACGATCGTCAGCATTCCAAGACCATAAGCCTTTTCACGGCCGATACCATTAGTAAGTGCAACTTTAAGAAGTTCCTCGTCTGTTACTGTAAGCACGCCCTCATATGTTACAGAAAGTATTCTCACATGGTTTCTACGCTCGCCCTTTTTAAAATCATACCACTTAAACTCTGTTACCAGCCACATTCCGTCCTCTAGAGAAAAGCCGTTTTTCAAAGCCTGCTTTTTCAGCCATTCTTCCTGCTGTTTATTTCCTATAAGTCCGACAGGGCGACCTCTGTGGGAATTAGTATCTTTCTTATGTATAACAGGATTTGCTTTCAAACGAAACTGCCATTTACCGCTATTTTTAACTCTGTCAAGTAATGTATCATAACATTTAGTTTGAGGTCTTTCTGCTCCGAATTGATCTGAAACATTTGAAAAATCAAGTTCTTTTTCTGATAATATGAGCAAATACTTCTCTCCGCCAAGCTCGTCTATTCTCCAAAGCTTCCTTGTTCTGCCGTCAGACTCAGCACTTTCGATAGCTCCATGAAATCTGCTTGGGCATACCAATGCCTTCATTGTATTTGTTTTTGTCATATCTAATTTTATTCTTGTTAAATACATACTGCACCTCACAATTCAGAAAAGGCGTCATGCTCTGGGTTGCTATCCACAGTAAGAAGTTCTTCACGCTTCATTCGCCAGCCATGCTTTCTGTGAAGCTGTGAGAATGACAGCGGAATATCCTGCACCATTGCGCCGCCTGATGTGACTTCATAGGAAATGCGCACGCTTTTTCGGTGAGCGTTCTTATAAAGATATGGCTCAGTCTTTAGTGCCGTAAGAATATCCTCGTCCTTAACGCCAAGAACGATAGGCAAAGTTGGCGGACAGGACTTTCGTCCAAGATACAGCGGATAAACAGGCTTTTGCAGTGCAGAAGCTATACTCTCCAGCAATGATTTATCATCACTTTCAAGTGCGACAAGAAACGCTGCGTCTGACAGATAATAACGATATGATACTTCAGGATGTTTTTCTCCTGGTACTTGCACAGTATGAAAATCTTTAAGCAAAACGCCCTCCTTATCGGCACGAACGCCAAAACGGAGCGTTGTAAGCGGCACAAGACCTCTTATATGATGTGAAAGTTCAGGCATATCTTTGGCTGTGACAACAGGTCCAAATCTGCGCATGATACGTTCTCTGTTTTCATCAGTTTTCTCTTCCATAAGATCAGCGGCTGCACTTCCAAGGGATCTTCCCTCACAATGAACTGTTTCCGAACTTCCCTGCTGATGAAGCGCAAACATAGTCAGCGAAATATATATTGCCCACTCCGATCTGCTTGGCTCTCCTGTTCTGCTGAAAAGTTCAGGCGACATTTTATTTAGAAACACCCCCACAGTTCAGGCATTTCACCCGGCATTTTGCCTATGCCACGGCGGAGATTTGCTAATGCAGCTCTTCCACCGCTAGTGCCTTTTTGTCTGATAAGCTCCTGCACTCTTTTGTACATTTCTTCTCTTACGAGCTTTACTTCTTCCATATTTTCACCTCGCTTTAAAAACCATTAAATTTCCTTGTATATCTTTGAAACATCACGCAAGAAAATGTTGTAAGCCTTTGGTGCAGAATAGATAGTCTTATCTATCTTATGTCCCACCATTGCGGTGTCACCTGCTGCCGCAACAAGCTCACTGCCAAGATCAAGAGTTATCTTCTTTGCAGTATTCTGCCACTGTTCAAACTTTTCCAGCTTATCATCATTTTCCGGGTCAAGTGAAGAAAGCCAACTGCGGAAAGGAATATCAAGGCGGTAGTATAGCTGTGACTTGGCGTCTAAAATCGAGCCAATGTCCTTTGGCTTACTGTTCTTATTTCCACCAGAGGCAAGGTAAATATTCCATGCTAGATTGCCTATTTTTTTCGCAAGTTCTTCACATCTGCTTATCTCAAACTTTATTTCTTCACGATAACCCCTGCCTACTTCTGATAGTATTTGTGCGTTCATTTCTAAGGAATCACCGAAAACATTCTGTATGCTACAATTATTTTTATCATAGTCTACAGACAACATGGTAGTCCTCATCATAGGTAGTTTTACCTTTGTTGATATGAATTTAAACCACTTTATAACTCCAGGAACATGATTACCATTAGAATTATTATAAATATTAGAAAACTCACGCCACATCTGTTCCGACGCACTATGTTTCTTTGGTAAATAATCAGTCTTATTTATTTTCCATGTTGTCATGGGTTCTATAAAAGCGTTCTTATCAGTAAAAGAATCTCCCCTAATAGCAATATATCCCATTATTTTATCGCCACATCTATTTAGCAAAATGTGTCGAGACTGTAACGTATAAAGCTGTGCAAGATTGGTCGGATAAGGTATTTCCCTACGTTCTTCTTTTACAGGATCATCCGTTTCCCACATTGGTTGTTCATCACATTCAATATTATCATTATTAATTAGTACAAAATTAAGCATAATCGTTTCAAAAAAGTTACTGCCATTCAAATAAACTAACCCTAATTTTCCAAGCCAACCAACACCAGACGGAGGAAGCTTACCACCAGCTTTCTCTTTTCCCTCTTTTGAGGGCTTTATTGCTGAATCATCAAATGAAATTAAAGTCAAAAGCCACCTAGCCGCCTGAGCATATGTAAGGTGGCTTTTCTGTTCGCCTGAATATGCAGAAAATATCCTAGTTTTGTTGCCACTTTCTGATATCTCGCCATTAAGCTTTGACGCACCATATTCTGTGCCATAAGTCAGCCCGGCCATTTGCCCAAATGGTCTTTCGGGATGAAAAAGCCAAAAGCGTTCATGCCATTTTTCAAAATACTCTCTCACAGGCTTTTCGGGAATCTTTCGGTTGTTCCATAGGCTTTCCCACCTATCCACCGCATCGTCCTCTTCCTCTAGCTCTGCTTCATTGCCGTCGGCATCTACCCTTGAAAAGACAGTATGCACTATGGCAAGCATAAGACGAAGTATAACTATATCCTGCGTAGGCATTTCGCCTTTCAGAGCCTTATACTTATGCGCATTCAAAAGTGCATCTGTTAGTGACACCTCTTTTATTTGACAATTGTCGTCCATTACTCTAATCCACGGCTCATCAAGCAGATTAAACTCTGTTTCGTTCATTCACATTCCTCCTTCTTAGTAAATTCCAGACCTTTTTCAAAGCTGTAATGAAGATCATATCCGTTCAACTCACCTTTAAGTTCCTCATCAAGAAACAATACAAGCTGGTTTTTAAGCCACGGGGAATTTTGCCAACCTGCAATATACTTCATACAGTTGTCTTCAAGTTCTCTTATATTTTTATCTATATTCCATGACTGACAAAACATTGTCGGAAGTCGAAGTTTCTGTTCAGCTATTCGGCGACATTCTTCATCATCAGGGCACTCTGATACCTCTGCACCGCCATATTGGTCAGGCAGAAAATGAATTTTCTCATCAGCACTTAACCGCATAAGCAATACGTCAAATGAAGAGATACCGTCACGCACAGCCGCCTGTGCAAGCTGTTCATCACCAGTTTCAACAGGCTTTGAAAGCAGTCCATGGATACTTTTTCCTTTTGGCTTACTTATCCTAAAGCAGTCAGCCCTGCTCTTGCTTTTCTTTTGCTCATTTATATACTTATCATAACACTCATCACTCGTAACACTATAAACCTCTTGAACAAGTGGTGAGATATCGTCAGGAAGAGTGATGCTGTCGGGCAAAGTGTCAGCCGTTTTATTGATAAGCCAATGGCTGTATATTTTTCTTGACGCTGATTCCATATTTGTATACTCATCTGTAATAACATAGCAGACAGGGGTTTGTGCTGTATCAGGCCGCACTCCACGTTCATGCCTGTGAAGTCTGCCCATTCGCTGCAACAGCAAGTCCATAGGACACATATCCGTGATGAGCATATCAAAATCAATATCAAGTGATTGTTCAAGCACCTGCGTTCCAACTACCACAAGACCGCTCCTGCTTTCAGGCGTACTGTTTTTGCCGACAAGGTCAACAAGCTGTTTCTCCTTTTTAGCACGGTCAGGAAGCACGAACTGAGCATGATACAAAAGCACTTTTGCATTATCCTGCAAAAGCTCGGCGAACATCTGGGCACGTCTTACGGTATTTACTATAACACCTACACAGCCACCATTCTCTGTTACATTTTTCACAAGCTGCACAACATCGTCACTAACGCAGGTCTTGACTGACACAGTTTTATGTACTCCGTCATAGCTGAGTCGCTGCTGGCGGATATCTTTGCCGTCTGTCCATGTGAGCAGAGGGTAGCCCTGCTCTTTTTCAAATCTATCATCAGACTTTTTTATTCCAAGATAGGCACGGACAAGTGACATTCGTCTTGCTGAGGGCAGCGTTGCCGACAGCAGGATAACAGGGGTGTTGTAGCTTCCAAGCCATTGCAAAGCCATTTCAAGATACTCGCTCATGTATGCGTCATAAGCATGGACTTCATCAATGACAACGACCTTTTCTGATAATCCAAGGTGAAGGAGCATAACGTATTTTCGTTTCAATGCAAGCATGAGCATTTGGTCTACTGTCGCCGTCACAAAATCTGCAAGGCACGCTTTTTTGCTATCACAAAACCAGTTGTGGATAATTAATCCGCTGTCGCTTTCCTCCTGCGGTATGCCCCTTTGTATGTTCTGAAACAGCGAATTGAGTGTTGCGCTTCCATGGTTGAGCTGAACAGAATGATAAAGTTCTGTAGATTGCTTTTCAGCCCAACTGAGTATTCTTGGGAAAATGCCGTTTGCAGTTGCCTGAGTTGGAAGTCCAAAAAACACGCCGTTTTTGCCGCACTTTGATGCCAATATCTCGCTTGCCGCAAGTGATGTTTCTGTTTTGCCACAGCCCATTGGCGCTTCAAATATGTATATGCCGGGCTTGGCAGTGTTTTCAACTATTTTCAGCACCTCTGACTGCACCAAACGTGGTTCAAAACCAAAAGTTTCTTTAAAGTCCTCATTAGATATTACCGATCTCTCAGGATTCCACATCTGCGGAAAATCGAGCTTTGCCCAAGCGCGTTCAGCCCTCAGCTTGTCGTCAGGTTTGAGGTCCTCCACTGACAAAAGAGGAAAAAGCTCAGTGTTGCTTGCAAGCCAATCCGCCATTATTAACAGACCACTCAGAAGCATTTGCGACGAACGGTCTATATCCGGCAACTCACTAACATCTAAAAAGCCTGCATAATCAAGTGCCATATCAAATATCGTCTGCCAAATATCCTGCAAAACTTCAATATTTTCTTTGTCACGTCCATAATAGTTTTCATAGAAAACTATATCCTTTTGTGGCCATGACAAATCCTGTACGCTCTCAGCAGGTACACCATGATGAGAGCCAACAACAGTGCTTACACATTCAGGGCAACCCAACAAATTAAGGATCTCCTCACCTGCAAATGCATGAGAAGTTTGTTTGGCTTTTTCTTTATCGTGAGAAGCATCAAAATTGATTCCTGACGCTTCAAGTGCAGACTTTCTCTCAGGAAGTTTATCACCTATTTTATATTGAAATACCACTATTGCTTTGCCGATATCGTGAACTGCTGCTAGAAAAATAGCCAACTTTTTGAACTCATTCTCCTCTAATCCGCAAGCCTTTGCAAATGACGGTGACAGAAATTCATCACACAGACAGCTCATGATATCTGCCGTATCCTGCAAATGCTGCAAAAGCGGCAGCCATCCAGACGAATTTTTGCCTGTTTTCGCCATTAGCGAATACAGTATCTGTTCTGTAAAGTTCATTATGTCACTTCCCGTCCGCTAAGATCACCTAACTTCTATATTATAACATATTAGTATATAAATTTCAACAAATTGTCAAAAAAATATTGGTATATTTTAATTTTTTATCTACATTTTCCGACATTAAAAATAGCGATGCAACTCAATGCACCGCTATTTTTATTTACGCTATTCCGTTTTGTCATCGGTTTTCTCTGCCGTATCCTCCTGAATTATCGGCATTTCGACTATCGCCTTGAACATATCTCCGTCTATTTCGATATTGAAGATACCACCGCAGGCTTCCGTGAAGCTCTTTGATATGGATAATCCCAAACCGCTTCCGCCGTCTGTTCGTGACTTATCCCCTCGCACAAATCTTTCAAGTATCTCTTCTTCCGTGAAGTTTATCGGCGTTGCCGAAATGTTCTTCTCGGCAAATACAATTCTGTCCGCTTTTTTGTACACATCAAGGAATATCCTTGTGCCGTCCATAGAGTAATTCAAAGCGTTGTCAACAATGTTTTGGAATACTCTGTAAAGCTTGTCACCGTCGCCCATTACCATTGCGCTGTCGGCATTTATGTTTATCTTTACTATCTTGCCACTGTCAGCTATCTTGTCCTCTGCGTCTGCGATGCACTGATTTAACAGCATCACAAAATCAAGCTTTGTTAGGTTTACATCAACGCCGCTTGTGGCTTTTGCTATGCTGAAAACGTCAGACACAATGCCTTTGAGCTTCTGCGCCTTTTTATCAAGTATCTTCACATAGCTCGAAGCTTCATCGTCAAGATCCATTTTCTTAAGCAGGTCGATATAGCTGATAATGGAAGTCAGCGGTGTTTTCAGGTCGTGGGAAACGTTTGTCACAAGCTCTATTTTCAAACGCTCCGATTGTATTTGCTGCTCCACTGACTCTCTCACCTTATCCTGAACTGAGTTGAGTTTTTCAGATTCAGCATAAACCGGCGAAGTTTTTCTTATCTTGCCCTCATAAGGCTTTTCTTCTCCAAGGCTGTCTATCTGTTTGCTGAGCTTTGAAAGCTGTGAGAAGTCACGAAGCATTGATATACACAGAACAATTTCGACCGCCAACAAAATTAACATCGTCAATCGACTAGACATAACAACAAAAATTCCAACGAATATAAGTATGAATTTCCAAGTAAGCTTTATTCCAAGCGGAAGTCCATGAAAATAGTGATACAGTGATGTTTCCTTATACTTGCGCCATAGAAACTTACATAATCTGCAAATAAGGCTTTCTTTGAATATGCTTCTTGTCTTTATCTTGCCAACAAACTCCATAAGCGAGCCGAAACCTGCAAAATATGCCAATGCAAACAACGCTACAGCAAGGATATTTCTAAAAACGGAATTAGCCAAAGCATTGTCAAAAATATTTTTTGTGATGCTCACATAATAATTCCAGCAGGAGCCAAATACAAAAGCAAATGTAATAGCCAATACCATTAGGATAAGGTAAACTTCCATAGGCACTTTTTTTAGAAAATTGCCTTGCTTCCAGCGTTCAACGCTCTCAGGCTCTGCATTATATGCACAGATCAGGAGCAGATAGCACACAAGCATAAATTCAATAATGCCAAAAACGATCACAAAAAGCTTTGCACGATACATATCATTCAAAGCCTCGGTGTATTCCTTTTCCATTGCCGTAAGCTTTTCAGCTTTCGGTGCAAAGAATACCGTTATACCTGAATCGTCATTGTCTGTCGCTTTGTAATCAGGCAGGTCATAGAGGTTTTCACATTTTGCCCATGTGTTTCCGTAATCGTCCTCATAATAATATCTGCCGTTGTCATAGTCATAGTATTCATTGCCGTCATCAGTGTCATAGTCGTCACCAATTTCTTCATCTTCAAGCCTGTCGGAATATTTCAGACCGTTTTTCAAATCAAGACCTTTAATAACATTATATCTTGAGTCTACATTATAGAAAGCTATTGGATCATAATTGCCGTAATTGTAAAAATATCTGCCGTAGTTATCATAATAACTTCCTCCTACGGGCACAAGATTGTCGGCATAAAACTCTTCTGTCACGTTATCCTGATACTCCGCTGTATTGTAATAGTAGTCAACTATCTGCCCTGATGAAGTTCTGTCGCTCATGACCTCGTTATCACGGCGGAGTATATAGTTTTTGTGCGACGATTTAAAAGCTTTTATCTTATCCGTTTCACTGTAATAATTTTCTATATCTTTTATATTTGACAGATATCTTGTTTCGCCATTTTGAGTAATCCCCACATAGTAATCAAACTGACTGTCTACAAGCCGTATACCGTCTTCTGTCTTTTTGTATTTATAGCGGTTGTAATCAAGATAATTCAGATAGTCATTGAGCAGGTGTCTAGGCTGAGTGTAATTCTGATCCTCATCAACATATCTGAGATAAGCCGAAGCTGTAACGCACAGTTCCTCATACATTTCATTGGAAGCCAGCTTGTAGCTTTCTGATTTAAGATAAGACTTACTGCTGCTGTCAGCATGGCTGTTAGCATACAACACAAAAGACAAGCAAAAGCCGCCTGCAATAACACAGGCAACGATAAATGCAATAATTCTCGTCTTTTTTGCTGAGAATATCTTAAACCATTCTGCCTTCTCAAATTTTCTCGATTTTATAGCCAATTCCCCACACCACCTTCAAGTATTTCGGCTCTCTAGGGTTTATCTCAATTTTCTCTCTGATGTGACGAATATGTACCATTACCGTGTTTTCAACGGCATAAGCGTCCTCGTTCCACACTTTAGAATAGATCTCCTCGGCAGAAAATATCCTGCCTGCGTTTTTCATAAGAAGCTCAAGAATTTTAAGCTCCGTGGCGGTGAGCTTGACAGGTTCTCCGTCAACCTTTAAGCTTTTTGCCTTAGTGTCAAGCTCCAGACCGCCTATTTCTATAATATCCGTTTTGTTTGCCGTGTCGATAGCGCCAAGCTGCATATATCTTCTCAGGTTGCTTCTTACCCTTGCCACAAGCTCCATAGGGTTGTAAGGCTTTGTTATGTAATCGTCAGCGCCCATTGAAAGCCCAAGCACCTTATCTGTATCCTCAGATTTTGCAGAAAGCACAAGTATAGGGATATTCTCCGTTGCCCTTATTTTCATCATTGTAGAAAGTCCGTCCAGCTTAGGCATCATGACGTCAATGAGTATAAGCTGTATGCTGTTCTCAGTGAGCTTCTCCAAAGCCTCAAGACCGTCATAGGCTTTTATTACCTTATAGCCCTCCATTTCAAGCAGCTTTGCGATAGCTCCCACTATATCTTTATCATCATCTACAACAAGGATTACAGGCTCCTTTATCTCCATATCGGCACGATCCTTTCTTTTACGTTTATTATTATAAGCCACATTCTTTAAAAACAGCTCAACATAATTCTTAATTAAATCTTAATGTACTCTATGATTATATCACATTTTTTCTGACATTACAACAAAAAAGACGGGCGAAATAAATTCCGTCCGTCTTTATATGGCAAGTTATATTACTTATTCTTTTCCAAATATGCGTGATACTGCTCGTTGAGAGTTTTAAGTTCTGAATCGACAGTACCCTTATACTGCTCTTTGAGCTGTGTCCATGTATACTGTGAGCCATTCTCGTCTGTCTTCATAACTGAAGTATACAGATAAGGAATAACAGCTTCCTTAGTATCATTTGTTGCAGCGTCATTATCTGACAGAGTTGTGGAGATACCATAACCAGGGTCAAATATCTTAGTGAACTTGTCTGTAACAAGGTCAACGTAAGCTACGTTATACATATCTTCTGTCCAGTTAGGATTGTTTACAAAGAACTTCTCCTTCTCGATATCCTTATATGTATCCTGAGTATAAACTATCTTTGCACACTCGAGCCAGCACTTCATAGCGTCATTCTTTGTCGAACCCTTTACCCACATATACGCATTCATGTCGATAGTTGTATAAAGCGTATCAGAGTTAGGATCCTTTGGCATTGGAACTACGCCCCAATTGTCGCCGTCCTTTGGTGAATGTGTACCGGTAGAAGCCCATGGACCCATTGCATAGAAGAGGATATTCTTCTTGAATGCGTCGCCTGCCTGTCCTACCCAATCAGGATAGTACATACCGTTCTTTGCGATATCATAAAGCATATCAGACGCTCTTACAAAGTCAGCGTCGTTAAGATTTGAAACATACTCGTCCTTATCAGCGTCATATGTGATAAGAGTCTTACCTGTTGACTGGAAGATAAATGGTGCGAACCAACCGTTTATGCCGTATCTTTCCTCGTCAGCAGCAGCGCCCTCAACATATTCTGACATCATGTCATACCATGCGTTCCAATCCCACTCGCCGTTCTGATAAAGCTCATATGGATCATCAAGACCGGCAGCGTCGATCATAGATTTATCATATGTGATAACAGAACCTGGCAGGAAGTTGATAGGTGCAACAAAGTGCTTGCCGTTGAGAGTGAACTGCTCTGCAACATTCTTGACATCGCTCCACATAGCACTGTCGAAATCAACGATATCATCAATAGGCTGGAACATTTCCTTGATACAGTTTGCAGGGAATGTCATAGACTGCTCATACCAGAACATATCCGGTGGATCGTTAGACATAAGTCTTGCTGCGAGCTTATCATACTTGTTCATTGATGATGTCTGAGAATACTTGATCTTACCGCCCTTTTCCTCAAAAAGAGTAAGGTCGGTTCTCTTTTCCGGCTCTTTCTTAGTTGGATTTATGTCAAAATAAGAAAGCCACTCCAACTCTTTTTCCGAACCATCAGGGATAGTAGCAATATCGTCGGTGCTTGCTACCTTTACCTTATCAACATAAGAGCTGCTTGAATCGCTGCCTGATGAGCTACCGCATGAAGCTACGCTCACTGCTGACAAGAGAGCCATTGCACCGGCAATAACACGCTTGGAATTTTTCATTATATATAACCTCCGTAACGGATCGTTTTCATTAGAAAACGTTTCCTTGATTCTTACAAAGCTATTATATCACTGAATGTAATCGTTGTCAACAAAGTTACAATCACTGTTACATTCTTTTAAATACTTTTGGTGATTTCAACAAATAACCATTCATTTTTTTGGTGATTAAGCCTACAGCATAAAGAAAGCGGAAACAACATTCAGCCGTTTCCGCTTCATATAAAATACGATATCTACGCTCTTACCAGCTTATTGATTCGTTTTGCTCTGGAATACTTCGCCACATAACGCCTTGTATCCTTACTGATAACACCGCTGAGAGCAAGCAACGCTATAAGGTTTGGCAGTGCCATAAGTCCATTGAAAATATCAGCGATCGTCCAAACGGCAGAAACCGTCATATATGGTCCGATAAATACAGCGAGGATATAGAGATATCTGTAGACCATGACCACCTTCATGTTGCTGTTAAAAAGATATTCCATACACCTTTCACCGTAATAGTTCCAGCCAAGGATAGTTGTGAAAGCAAAGAACACAAGACAGACCATAAGAATAAATGCAGGTATCATTGACGGCAGGAACGAGAAGCCGTTCTGGAAAGCGTGATTTGTGACCTCAACGCCCTCAAAAGGCTTGCCTGTTACTGGGTTGATAGCCTCGTAGCTTCCCATCATTACGATAGCAAGACCTGTCATAGTACATACAACGATAGTGTCGATAAAAGTGCCGCACATAGAAACAAGACCTTGTCTTACCGGCTCTTTTGTCTGAGCGGCTGCGGCTGCGATAGGTGCCGAACCAAGACCTGACTCATTTGAGAAAATTCCTCTGGCAACACCCTTTTGTATAGCAATGAATATTGTAGGAAGAGATCCGCCTGCGACAGCCTTGAAGCTGAATGCCTGTTCAAAAATAAGGGCAACAGCGTGAGGGAGCCTCTGAATGTTTATAACAATAAGTGAAAGACAAGCAACTATATAAACGACCGCCATAAAAGGCACAACTACCTGAGAAACACTTGAGATCCTCTTTATGCCTCCGATAATAACAAGTGCGGCAAAAACAGTTATCAAAAGTCCAGAGATTATAACAGCCAATGTATAGTCAGCACCCAAAATATTCACTGTATGTTCCTTTTTAGGATCAAAGAAAGCCTGAACTGCCGATGAGATACCATTCACCTGAGAGAAAGTTCCGATACCAAAAAGTCCAACGCAAGCACCAAAGAACGCAAATACCTTTGCAAGCCACTTCCACTTCTTACCCATGCCGTATTCTATGTAATAGAACGGTCCACCGCAAACGTGTCCGTCAGCGTCCATACGTCTGTATTTGATAGCAAGAAAACCCTCGGAATACTTTGTCGCCATACCAAGGAGTGCAGCTATCCACATCCAAAGGAGCGCTCCAGGTCCGCCTGAAAGCACACCAATGGCTGTTGCAACACCGACGATATTTCCCGTACCTATGGTTGCGGAAAGTGCGGTGCATAGTGCTGCAAAGCTCGATATCTCGCCTTTGCCACCATTTTCGTTCTGAAACATAAATTTCAGTGCCTTTGGCAGGTGGAATATCTGAAGAAGCCTTAGCCTAAAGGTGAGGAATATTCCCACAGCCATAATGAGTACGATAAGCGGTATGCCCCAGACATAGCCATCTATCGTTTCAAGTATTTTTGTAAATTTCTCCATGCCCTAAAAAATCCTTTCTTACAGAAAATAGGCAGTTTTTATGGAAAAACTGCCTTATTTCTCCCCTATCTATTTTTACGAAAGTAATTAGTCGCCTGTGGACTCTCTTAAAATTATCCTGTGGTCAACAGTATAATAATGATTATCCTTAGTAGTCTTATTCATGTTTTCAATAAGCTTTGCCACAACAAGCTCGCCCATTTTTGAGCAAGGCTGTTCAACCGTTGAAAGTGTAGGGATTATCCACTCACACATGGATATATTGTCAAATCCCATTATGGCGACATCTTTGCCCACATCAATGTCCATATCTATTGCCTTGTGCATTGCAGAGATAGCAAGCAAGTCTGACACAGCGAAAATCGCCGTAGGCTTCTCAGCAAGTGCATTGAAATATTCAAACGCTCTGCCTCCGCAGTCATAGTCATAGGACTCTTTATAGATATATTCATTCTTTATCTCTATGCCATATTCTTTTAATGCTCTTATATAGCCGTTCTCTCTTGCAGTGGAGGAGATAGCCGCAGAGTTCGTTCCGATAAAGCCTATCCTTTTATGACCCTTTTTGATAAGAGCTGCGACAGCGTCAAACGCAGCCTGTTCATCGTCAACAGCGACAGTAAGCACATTTGCGCCCTCCACACCCTCACAGCACAGAGCAACGTTATAATTCTCTGCGAGCTTATTAAGCGAATCTGCGTCATACTGAGTGCCAAGAAGGATAACACCGTCAACAGTTCTGTTAAAAAGCATATTCATCTGCCTTGTTTCAGCGGTCGAGGTTGAATAGGAAACTGCGGTTATGATATCGTATCCGACTTTTCCTGCATATTCCTGCATACCCATGACTATCTTTGAATAAAGGGAATGTTCAGAGGTCGGCATAATTACAAGAATAACATTCGTTTCGCACTTTCTAAGATTTCTTCCCAGAAAATTCGGAGAATAGTTGAGCCTTGCAATAGTTTCATTGACTTTTTTTGTTGACTCATCTGATACGTTACAGCTTCCGTTGAGAACCCTTGACACTGTCGCCACTGAAACACCGGCTTCCTTGGCAACATCTTTTATTGTAATGCTCATAGATCTTATCCTTTCTGCGACAGCATACCGCTGAAATAGTCATACCGTTATCAATTATAACATATTTTGAACAATTCTCCAATATACATTCCTAACAAAATTGTAAACGTTTTTTAGGCTAATTTAATTAAGAAGCAGACTAAATGCTTGAAAAAGGAACAGTGATATGCTATAATATCATAAACGAATGATTTTTGAAAGGAAAATATGCAATGCTCCATGGTTATTTTGATATACCCACATTTCACTATTTTGAAGAAAAAAACACCTGGTCTGGCAGCAATTACACCAATTTCAGCTACCGCATAGACCCTATTCTCGGCGATGAAAAAGAGCTTTATGTCAGAGTATGGTATGGCACAAAGTGCGTCACAGAGGTAACAGACTTTGTGGCAGAATATCACGAAGAATACTCTGAAAAGGGTCTTGAAAACGTTCTGGCAGACCTGACGAAAGAATTTGAGAAATTCAAACTCATCAGAAAAGAGCTTTAACAACAAAAAGGCGAACACGGTTTCTCTGCATTAGCAGAAACGAACTGTGTTCGCTTTTATTATTGAATATCAATACCACTCGTTTTCCTGAGTATTATAAACGTCAGCAGAAGAGTCCGTCTCCATCGGCTGTGTCATAGCGTCAACCGCAGATGAAGAATCCTTATTGTTCACAGGCTTCTCAGGTGAGATAAGCTGCTCAGACATAAGTCTTTTGCCGTTTTCATCAACAAGACCAACATCAACAGCTGTCTGAACTATACCGTCAGCAATAGCTTGTCCATACTCGGTAAGGTGTTCGTCAAAAAGCTTATTGTCGATATCCTCGGTTATAAATCCAAGCTCCACAAGACAGCTTGGCATAACAGTGTCAGCATTTATGTAGTAGTTTACACCGGAATTGCCAACGTAGCCATACTGTACTCCTCTATTTTCAGATATGCCTACCTTTTCAAGACCATCAAGTATATTCTGTGCAAGCTTTGTGTCATATTCAGGCTCAGAATTGTTCACCCAAACCTCAACGCCCGAAATATCACCGTCATAGCTGTTTCGGTGAAGTGAAACATACATATCAGCCTTGGCGTTATTTGCCTTTGCACATCTTTCGTCAAGCTCAAGGAAAGAGTCATCATCTCTTATCATCACCACATTGACGCCGTATTTTTCAAGATATTTCTGCACCTCAAGTGCGACCTTTAAGTTATCGTCTTTTTCATATCTTTTTCCTGAGGCGTCAGTTGTGCCGCCGTCATAATCACCGTGACCTGCGTCAACACACACTGTAAAGTCCATATTTGAATACTTCGCAGGCTCGTCTTTTTTATCCTCAGCAGAAGAAGCGTCCTCCTTCACAGCGACAGAAGATGTATTATTCAATACCTTGTTTGTTTTTTGCGTATCGTCTCCTTTGATCTTTGATACTACCAAGGCTGTCAGCTTTACCAGACCAGTCACAATGCCGATAAGTATTATCAATGCAATAATAATTCTGTTCCAGTATATTTTTTTCTTTTTCACCCTTCTGACAGGCTTTCGTCCGTAGATCTGTTCAAACTCCTCATCTGAAAGTATATTCATTAGATCAAAGCTCCTGTAAAAAATTTATCCATTTTAATTATACCACACGCTCAACATTATTTCAAGACTGTTTGTTACCATATTGTAAGGATTTCGTTACTTTTAACGATTTTGCATACCACAAGGCTATTAATATACGCTATCTGCACAATAAAAAAGGGCAAACAAAGACTGACACACAGCCTTTGTTTACCCCATTAAGCTCTTATTTTATTCCACCAATGTTCTCTCGTCACAATATTCGCAAACAAGCGTTGTACCATCGCCTTTGAACCAATGTGGCAGATACTTTTCGTGGTGAGTGATACAGTTAGGATTTGAACAATCAATGTGCTTATGCACTCTGCCCTTCATAAGCGGCTGCGAAGCACCATCGCCGTTTATAACTGTAAGTATGAGTGCCATTCTGATATACATACCGTATTTTGCCTGCTTGAAATACATTGCTCTCGGGTCGTCGTCCACCTCGATAGCTATCTCGTCCACTCTTGGCAGAGGGTGAAGCACGATAAGGTCAGGCTTTCCCATTGAAAGCTTTCTTGTATCGAGTATGTAATTTCCGCTCTGAGCCAGATACTCCTCCTCAGAAGCAAAACGCTCTTTCTGTATTCTTGTCATATATAGCACGTCAAGCTCACCGATAACCTCTTCAAGGTCGGTGACCTCCTTATACTCCATACCTGCTGCCTCAAGGATATCCTTTACATACACAGGCAAAGCAAGCTCAGAAGTTGAAACTAATATGAACTTATTGTTTGGAAAACATACCATTGCTTTAATAAGGGAATGGACTGTTCTGCCGTTTTTAAGGTCGCCGCAGAAGCCTATGGTCAGGTTATCAAGTCTGCCCTTTTCTTCTCTAAGTGTAAGCAGGTCTGTAAGTGTCTGTGTTGGGTGGAGGTGTCCACCGTCGCCTGCGTTGATAACAGGGCAATCAGCAGTGAGTGCCGCAGCCTTTACCGAGCCGGCGGTAGGGTGACGCATTACCATGATATCGGCATAGCCGGAAACTATCTTTGTGGTATCCTTGATATTCTCTCCCTTTGCAACGGAAGAAGTGGCAGGATTGTCAAAGCCTATTATCGTTCCCCCAAGACGTAGCATAGCGGTCTGGAAAGACATCTGCGTTCTTGTTGACGGCTCATAGAAAAGAGTACCCATTATCTTGCCCTTGCAAGCCTCGCTGTAGGCGGCAGGGTCCTGAACTATCTTATGACCGAGATCAAGAAGCTTCAGCCACCAAGATACGGGATAGTCATTAAGATCAATAAGATCAAGTCTGTTTTTTTGCTCACTCACATCAAACACCCTCTCAAATATTCAGACATACATTATGCCGCACATTCCTTGTACGGCATTTTCTTTATTATATCACACCTGCTCCATTTTTTCAAGTACATAGCCCATATTATTTGAGCAGGTCAAAATTTGTTTCATCTGCAAACTGGTCGCAGTCATACATAAATAATATCTGGTCATATGCACTCGTATCTGCCACGTCAGAAAGGGTCTTGCCCTCCTCTTTGAGCTTGTCAGGGTCTACCAAGGTTATCTCGCTGTAGTGTGGGGTAAGAAACGGCACAAGGGTATTGGCATAGCTTCCTTTGATGATAAGAAGCTTTGGTGCGTCCTCTGCAGTTGTCTTGACCGTTGCCTTAGTAAAGTTGTCACCTTGCAGGAAGATAGCCGTTTTATCTGCTGTTTTCAGTGCAGATCTAAAATAAACAGATTTTGAGGTAAGCACCTGATCTTCTCTGTAAAGCTCCACAGAATCCACAGTAGTCTTATACTTTGAACGGAAGATGTTCACTCTGTCTGCGCCTATGCTGTTATAGCAAAGTTCACTGTAAAGTCCCCCATAATAAGAATTTGAGGTATATTCTTGATCGTAATTGGACAGAACGACCGGCTCAAAACCCAGCTCTTTTATGCCGTCTGCATAGGCAAAATACGCCCCGAAGGAAGTCCACTTTCTATCTGTACGATAGTAAACGTAATTATTTCTTGCAGAATACATAGGAAAAAACGTATCTATGGTGTCTATCCTGCTGTCTAGGTCATAATAGATATTATCTATCATTTCACGCTGGTCTGTGTTTGAAGTATAAGCAGGCAGCTTAGCAGAATAGATACCTGCGGCTGTCGGAGCTAACATAACATATACAGGTGTATCTGTGTTTTCTGAAAAATCATTTATCTGCGAGATATTTTTATCAAGCCTGTCCTTATCAAAATCTGTGATCTCTACAAGACGATTTTTAAGGATATAGATATTATCAAAATTTTTCTTACCAGTCATCACAAACATGGTCGTTCTGAGCGACTTCCAATTTGAGCTTAGAGGAAAATTACTGCTAACATAGGTCTGAACGTTATGTCTTATATCTGAACTGTCTGCCTTTTCACTTTCAGATCCATATCTGCCCATCACGAGAGTATATGCCGCAAACATTATGACTATTACAAAAAATGCGCTTACTGCGATATAATCAGCAGCCTTTTTCATTAATGTTCACTCCTCCCATTTTATCTCACAAACAAATTCATAGACGAATTACCTCCGCCCACAAGAAACGCTGTACTGATAAGCAGAAATCCTATAGTGAGCATTGGCTCGATTATGTAAACTATATTAGTATTGAGCTGCATTATCCTGCGTTTGAGATATCTGCCGATACCTGTTGCAAAAAAGCCGCAGATAAGATACATCACAACTCCTGTTTTTATCACATACGATGCAAGAACATCTCCTGCAAAGCTTCCCCCGCCGAGCATTGCGGCAACATATCCGCAGGCTGAAGGCAGGCTGTCTATCGCAAGAAACGGCAGACCTATAAGAAACAGAACATTCATTACTGCACATCTTACCCCTGTCGGCACAGCCGCAAGAATATTTTTCAAGAGATATTCTATGCCAAGCATAACACAAATAAACGCTGCCCACAGCATTGTGTGTCTGCCGTAGCCATACCAAACCGAGCCTGCAAGCACAGACAGTATCAATGCCCAAAGGCAAACGCTGTCTTTATTTCTACATATAGGTCTGTAGAAATAATCTCTCACCCAACTATAAAAGGTGCAGGCAAATCGTTTTATAAGCTCATTGAAGCCTGCTGACATAAACGGCAGATCAAAGTTATCAGGAAGTTCAAAGCCGAGCATTGAACCAATACCCTGTGCAATATGCGAATAAGCTCTAAGCTCATAGTAGAACGCAAAGGAGAAAGCTATTATCCCAAGCCATGCACAAGCGGCGGAGAGCGAATCTGTACTTACTCCCCTTATGTGCTGCCACATCTCATACATAGGATCCGACAGAAAAAGCTTCTCCGCAAAGCCTATAAGCATAAGCTTTATGCCCTCTGCAAGCTTTCCGGAGGTTATGACAGGTTTTCTAAGCTGTTCGCTAATATCCGAAAATCTGAGTATCGGTCCACAGCTAAAGCATGGGAAAAAGCATATATATTGAGATACCAAAAGAAAATTCTTCTCAGGCTCTATTTCTTTCCTATAGATATCCATGCAGTAGGAGATGCCATGGAGAGTGAAAACGCCCGCTCCCCACACTGGGAAAAGCTTTAGCATTGCGCCTTTGCCTGTGAATATAGACGTCACGTCATAGCTGCTGTGACCGCTTCTTATGAATACAAGAAGCACTGCCATATTTACTGCCACCGATAATATGAGCCATAGCCTTTTAAGTCCTTTTTTGTCTGCAAAGCGGTGGATAAGCCTGCCGCAAAAGTATGATACGACAGCACACACCGCCATTGGTATTATCCCCCATGTGGACACCCACAGACACAGCACAACTGTTCCAAGCAGGAACACGGCTTTTCTGAAACGCACCCCTGACAAAGTGTATACTCCCATAAAAACAGGAAGAAAGAAATATAAAAATTCAAGACTAACCAACGCTATTCTCCTTGTCTTTATTGTTTTCTGAGGTCAAATTCTCTATGAGCGCTTGCAAGCTTTCTTTATGGAGCATTGTGTTCACCACTTCAAGCAGTGCGTTTGCAGTGAGCTTTTTGGGCAGCGACAGCTTTTCGCACACAAGCTGTCTGAGCCTGCTGCTGTCAGGTCTACCGCTTAGTCCTAACTCGTAAAAGTCAAGCTTGGTCATGAGTTCTCTGTCTGCGACCTTTTCGCCTATAATGCCTGCTTTTTCAAAGGCTTCCCTGATAATATCCGCAGGAACGCCCTCGACCCCTAACAAGCCCTCTTTTGACGGCTCTGTTTTGCGCTTTTCTTTGCCGAATATCTCAGGAACATACACGTTCACGATATCGCCTTTGGGGACGATACCCTTTATATGCCCTCTTATGCGAAAGCCTGCTGTATCAGAATCGGTAAGAATGGCTATTCCGCCATGCTGAGCATAGTATCTTATAAGCGCTGCCTTGTCAGGGTCTTTATAGATACGAAAGCCGTTAGTGACGATTATAACGCCGTCAACTATGGACGAAAGCTTTATCTTATCATATTTTCCCTCAACGATTATTGCCCTTGATATTTTAAGTTTTTCCATTTACTAACACCTTAACGCCATTGACCTTGCAAGCCCCTGCTCGAGGGTGAGCATATCTCCGTCTTTTCCCCGTGACCTTGTTTTGAGCATAAGGTCAGTTTCAGAAAGTATCTCCAGCGTTTTTCTTATACGCTCCGCCGAGATATTACCGCACTCGGAATAGGCATTTTTTACTGCAAACTCTCTGTTTTTCGCATATGAGAAATCTTTAGCCACATCTGCAACGCTCCTGCCAGAGGAACGTGCAAGCTTCGCCCTATAGATATCCGCAAGGGAAAAGCCGATTATTCCTATTATAGCATATGGTTCATAATTCTGCACATCGAGTTCACGCAAACGTGTGAAGACCATTGCCGCATTGCCTCTGAGGATATTTATTGCAAGAGAATATCCGTCCGACTCGATACGCCTGATACAAAGCAAGTCGATATCCTCTCTTGTCACCTCCCTGCCCTCTGCATAAGCCGAAAGCTTTTCAAGCTCCTTGCTGATAAATGCAGTGTCGCACAAACAGAGGTTTGCAAGATACTCTGCGTTGCTTTTTGTTATGGTACAGCCGCTTTTTGCAAGATAGGTGGATATAGACTTTCCAAAGTCGGAAGCCCTTTTGTATTCAAAGTTGCAGACAGTACCGTGCTTTTCGCAGAAATCTGCAAAGCGCTTGTTTTTGTCTGTAAGATACTTTTTGTTCTTGAAAAGGTCAACTCCTGTTGCATAGATTATCACTGTGGTGGTTTCGCCAAGAGAGCCTAGGATCTTTTTCAGGTCGTCCAGATCGTCCTTAGTCACTGCGTCTATATTAAGGTCGTTTATAGTCACCACCACACGTTCAGCCATAAAAGGCAGAGCTTCACAAGCGTCTGTAAGCATTGGAAAATCAAGATTTTTGCCGTCAAGCTTATGAAAGTTCATGACCTGAGCGTCAGCAGGGCAAAGCTTGTTCACAAGCCTTTTTGTAAAGCTTTCAAGTGCTGCTGTATCATGTCCGTAAAAATAATAAAGGCTGTCGATATCATTCTCTCTTACCGTTTTACCAAGAGCCGAAGCCGTAAGCAAAGCCATAGTCCGTCCTCCTTATCTGCGAATTTTTCATATCTATCATCAATGGGTATTCTTCATCTGTTGTGTCAAGGTTTCTGCCGTTTATGGTGACAGAACCTTTTTCTATAGTGACCACACAGCCCTCGGTGGTAATTTTATAGCCGTCCTCCAATGCTTCTATCTTAACACCGTTCCAATCAAGCTGTGCGCCTGTTATGAATGGCAGTTCGCTGTCATTATCAGGCTCGCCATTTATATAAAATCTGTCAGGTCGTATAGTCATCTGCTCGTTATATTTCGTTATAGTGTAATACTGTTCGCTTTCTATAAATGCGCCTTTTAGCTCTTTTATGCCGTAAAGCTCCAAAAAGCTTTCCATACCGCTGTTGAGCTTGCCCTTACTGCCGATATCGAAAACCATACCTTTTGTTTTATCATACAGCACAGCCTGCACTGCATTTCCTTTTGGCATTACAACTATCTTTACCGAGCCTCCAAAAGCAAGAGAAAAATTATACACCGCTGTCCAACATACAAGCATTAGAGCAGTGCAAAAAGCCCCAAGCTTTACTGACTTTCTCAGAAACATGACCGCCACAGGCACAAGGCAGGTAACGAGCATTACAAGACCAAGCGGTCTTACTCCACGAGGAAGATAGGCAAAGCTGAATTTTGAAAACAGCTCAGCAAGAAACAGAACGACTTTCAGAAGATACTTTACCACCGTCAACACCGGATAAGCTATTATTGACGCACCGCCTGTTACCGCAGTTATTACCGTCAGAGCCAGAGCAAGGGTACAGACAGGCACCAGCAGGATATTTGATAGTGGTGCAACAAGAGATATTTCACTGAAAAACATTAGCTGAACAGGCATTGTGCAAAAAAGTATCGTCACCGCATTTACTGCCTGCCGTTCAAGGCTGTACAAAATGCCTTCGCCCTTTACAAGTGCCGCTGCTTTCGGGCAGACCGTGCCTATCACAAATGTTGCTGTGAATGACAGCAGGAATGAGCTGTCCGCCGCCGCATAGGGCGAAAAAGTGAGTATTACAACAGCACAAAGGCAGAGAGTATTTGCCGGGTCGGGTCTGCGGTAAAGGAGCGGTGCAGCGGTGACCAAGGTCAGCATAACAGCCGCCCTCACAACGGATACCGAAAATCCTGCAAAGACCGCAAACGCCCACATTGCCACAGCTTGGACGGCAAATATCACACGCTTATCCTTGCTTAGTTTCTGCATGAGCCAGCCTATCATGGCACTTATTATGACCACATGAGTTCCCGACACGGAAAATATATGACCTATGCCACTACGATAGACCGTGAGCTTCGTTTGCTTTGAAAGCTCAGTTTTATCTCCGCAGAGCATTGCAGCGGCAAAACCGCCCTCATCTCCGCCTATGATATCGTTTATCAACATGAACATCTTGTCACGATAGTGCATTATACTGCGTAAAATGGCGTTTCCGCCGCCTGTGACTTCTATACTTTCAGCGGTCGAACCTTGGAGAAAAATGCCCTTAGGCCGGTCATACTGCTCTGATTTGAAATTGATGCTGTCTTTTATCCTGCTGACCTTTACTGTCGCCACGATATTGTCATAGTAATCATATTCAATGTCATCTGCATAAAAGGTCAGCCTGCCTTTTACTCCCCCAACGGTACCATTGACACTTAGTCGACAGGTGTCAGAGCCTATAGAGCTTATGTCGGTTATCTCGCCTCTAACTGTGACGGTCTTTCCGTCTAAAGCTGTCAGTTTATCATAGAAAATGTGAGTATAAGCGGTATTGACTCCCACCGCTATCAGGAACGAAACAAAGCAGAGAGCTATATGCTTTCGGTATCTCTTAAAAAGCGCAAAGGCTGTAATGGCTACACACGCTGACGCAAGTGCAAAAACTGCGTTGTTCCTGCCCCAGCCAATGGTACAGAGAAAAAGCCCTGCAAAATACGAAAAGCCGATATAACAGCTTTTTCTCACCATTGCCGCCGTCCCCCTTAAAACTAAGGGCGGATAAGAAATTTACCCGCCCGTTTTATTTCTTTAACCGGCTGGCCAAGCAAGAGGTCTGCCTGCAAGAAGATGAAAATGAATGTGGAAAACACTCTGTCCTGCCTGCTCGCCGCAGTTGGAAACAACTCTGAAACCGTCCTTAAGGTCGAGTTCTTTGGCAAGCTTTGCGATAACTTCATAGATATGTGCGATAACTGCACTGTTCTCAGGGGTTATCTCGTCAAGCTTTGAAATATGCTGCTTAGGGATAACAAGATAATGAATCGGAGCTGTAGGAGCAATGTCCTCAAAAACGTATGTCAGCTCGTCCTCGTATATTTTCTTTGAGGGTATTTCCCCGGAAATAATTTTACAAAAAAGACAATCTTCCATTTATCTCTCCGCCTTTCTATTATTTATAACAGCACAGCGCAGAGGGTATCTGCGCCGTCTGCCAAGCAATTTTTATTTTACGAACTCGCCCACGATCTCGTTTACCTTATCGAGAGCTTCGTCTATCTTAAATCTGTCGCCTATACCAGCCATAGCAGAGTCAGGACGTCCACCGCCCTTGCCGCCTGTGAGTGCTGCTACCTTGCCTGCTATCTTGCCTGCGTGTGCGCCCTTTGCAACTGCATTCTTGCCGCAAACTACAACAAGGTTTGCCTTTTCACCGTCAACGCCTGCAACAACTGCAACTGCGTCAGCTTCTCTTGCTTTAAGCTCGTCACCCATTTTTCTGAGCATATCAGGTCTTGTGTTGGTGAGCATTGCAGTAACTACCTTAACGCCATTGACCTCATATGGGTTATCGAACAGCGACTTTGTTTTGAGATTTGTTATCTCTGCCTGCAAAGCGTCTCTTTCCTTTTCAAGATCCTTGACTTCCTGCATGATAGTGTGGCATCTCTTTACGATGTCCAGTGGATTTGCAAGCTTAAGGCTTTCAGCCGCCTGCTGGATAGTTGCGGCTCTTTCCTCAACAAGCTCCAGAACGCCTCTGCCTGTTACGGCTTCGATACGTCTTACGCCTGAAGCTACAGAGCTTTCGGAGATTATCTTAAACAGACCTATTCTTGAAGTATTGTCAAGATGTGTACCGCCACAGAACTCGATAGAAGCTGTTTCGTCACCGTCACCCATTGTTACTACCCTTACAGTTTCACCGTATTTCTCACCGAACAGAGCCATAGCGCCAAGCTTCTGAGCTTCTGCGATAGGCATTTCTTCCATTTTTATATCAAGAGCTTCAAGGATATACTTGTTTACAAGTGCTTCGACTTTGAGCTTCTCCTCTGCTGTCATTGCGTTGAAGTGAGAGAAGTCAAATCTAAGTCTATGAGCGTCAACGAGCTGACCTGCCTGATGAACGTGTTCACCGAGAACTTTTCTCAGTGCAGCCTGAAGCAGATGTGCACAGCTATGGTTTCTCATAACAGCATAACGTGTCTTTCTGTCAACAGTGAAGTGAGCCTTCTGACCTACAGCTATCTCGCCCTCTTCAACAACTGCCTTATGAGCGAACTTGCCTGCAACGACCCTCTGTGTGTCAACGACTCTGCACTTACCGCTTTCTGTAACGATAGTACCGATATCGCCCACCTGTCCGCCGCTCTCTGCATAGAATGGTGTCTGTGAAGATACGATATATACTTCATCGCCAGCCTTAGCGTTGTTTATAAGCTCATCATCAGTTGTGATGAATGATATCTCGCTGTCGCCCTCGAGCTTGTCATAGCCGATGAACTCTGTGTGGAAGTCCTTGTCTATCTTATGGAAAACAGTTTCGTCTGCACCCATATACTTTGTTGCAGCATGAGCATTCTTGGCTGTTTCTCTCTGCTTTGCATAGCACTCAGCAAAGCCCTCTTCGTCACAGGTCATGCCCTTTTCTTCAAGGATCTCTCTTGTAAGGTCGATAGGGAAACCGTATGTGTCGGAAAGCTTGAAGCAGCTCTCACCGTCAAGCTCCGTCTTGCCGTCTTTCTGCATCTGTGCGATAAGATCGTCAAGTATCTTCATACCTCTGTCGATAGTGGCATTGAAGTTCTGCTCCTCAGTTGTGAGCACCTTTACGATATAGTCATACTTTTCTTCAAGCTCGTTATACTCACACTTGTTGCAGTCAACAACAGTTTTTACAAGGTCTTTGAGGAAAAGTCCGTTTATGCCGAGAAGCTTTCCGTGACGAACGGCTCTTCTGAGCAAACGTCTCATAACGTATCCTCTGCCCTCGTTTGACGGCAAAATTCCGTCAGACGCCATGAATGTTACAGAACGGATATGGTCTGTGATAACTCTGATAGAAACGTCCTTTTTGTACTCCTTGCCGTACTCACAGCCTGCTATCTTACAAACATGATCCCTGATAGCCTTTACTGTGTCAACGTCAAAGATAGAGTCAACGTCCTGCATGATAGAAGCAAGTCTTTCAAGACCCATACCTGTGTCGATATTTTTCTGTTTAAGTGGAGTATAAGTGCCGTCCTCATGTCTTTCAAACTGTGTGAACACAAGGTTCCAGAACTCCATATATCTGTCACAATCGCAGCCGACTTTACAATCAGGCTTGCCGCAGCCATATTTTTCTCCTCTGTCAAAATATATCTCAGAGCATGGACCGCAAGGGCCGTCTGTTCCAGCCTCCCAGAAGTTGTCTTCCTTGCCCATTCTTATGATATGATCCATTGGAACGCCAGCGTCCTCATGCCATATCTTCTCAGCCTCGTCATCGTCCTCATAAACAGAGATATAAAGTCTGTCCTTTGGCAGTTTGAGTACCTGTGTAACATACTCCCAAGCCCATGCAATGGCCTCTTTCTTGAAGTAATCGCCGAAGGAGAAGTTACCAAGCATTTCAAAATATGTGCCATGTCTTGCCGTCTTACCAACGTTTTCAATATCGCCGGTTCTGATACACTTCTGACAAGTTGTCATTCTTGTTCTCGGAGGTGTTTCCTGACCTGTGAAGTAAGGTTTCAGAGGCGCCATACCTGCAACGATAAGCAGCAGGCTGTTATCGTTCTGAGGTACGAGAGGGTAGCTCTTGTGTCTCAAGCAGCCCTTGCTCTCAAAAAATTTCAGATAAGATTCACGCAGTTCATTAAGTCCTGTCCATTCCATAAATTCAGATCCTTCCAAATGAAATTATTCGCAAAATAAAAAAACGGCTCGTCCCTGAACATGGGACGAAACCGACAGTTCCGTGTTACCACCCAAATTGCCGAACTCATCGCCCGACCACTCGAAGCCCTTTAACGCAGAGCATACGTTGCTGTTTTCAGCACCGCTCAGGTTAGCCACCGAACTTGCCGCAAAGGCTTTCACCCACCGCCTTTTCTCTTTACCGACACTGTTTCGGATAATTCCGTCACCGCATTTTGCATATATTGATATTATAAAGCATAACCCGACGATTGTCAAGCACTTTTTTATTAATAAAATATCCATTGCTAAAAGCAGAGGGAAATGCTATAATGTTCAGGGTGATTTATATGTATGTTTGTCCGATATGCAAAAAACGGCTCAGAAAGCTTGACAACGTATGGCACTGTCAGAACGGTCACAGCTTTGATATTGCGAGAAAAGGATATGTAAATCTGCTTACCACAAAGGGCAGAAACCCTAAGAACGCAGGGGATAATGCGGAAATGGTAAAGGCGAGAACGGATTTTCTCGACCGTGACTATTATCTGCCGCTTGCGAAGAAAACGGCTGAGGTAATGGGCGGTCTGCTTGAAAATGTGAAACAGCCTTATATTATCGACAGTGGCTGCGGTGAGGGTTTTTACACTGTGAACTATGCCAAGGCACTGCCAAAGGCGAAGTTTTACGGCATTGACATATCAAAGGCGGCAGTTGCCCACTGCATGACGAGGATACATTGCGGGAATATAACAAATTGCGAATTTGCAGTAGCGTCGTCATTCCAGCTTCCGTTTATAGACAAATTTGCAGACCTTATCGTATGCACATTTGCACCTGTTTCAAATGACGAATACGCAAGGGTGCTGAAAGACGGCGGAAAGCTTGTGGTAGTTTCTCCGTCCCCAAGACATCTGTTTGAGCTTAAAGAAGTGCTTTATGAGAAGCCTTACGAAAACAAGCCCAATGTATACGGACTTAATAAATTTGACGAGTCAGAGGAGATGATTTTTGAATACCCTGTGGTGCTTGAAAGTCAGGAGGATATTTTCAATCTTTTTACAATGACTCCGTATTACTACAAAACATCTGCCGAAGCGGTGGAGAAGCTTAAAAATGTGAACAGGCTTGAACTTACCTGTGGCTTTTCTATCAGGACATTTACGAAAAAGAGAGGTTTTTGATACATGAATAAAGATATTTTCTGCAAAGGATATACTTGGGGATTTTTCTCCAAGAGAGGTGATTTTCAGACGGAAGCGGCAGAAAAGTCAATGGAAAGGCTTGCTTCAAACGGCTTGAACTGGATATGTATCCCTGTAAACGCATTGCAGGAGAGCTTTGCAAGCACAAGAGTTTTCAGTGATTATGAGAGAACACAATCTGACGAGGACATTGCCTTCGCTATAAAAAAAGCAAAGTCACTGGGACTTAAAGTCTGCCTTAAGCCTATGGTGGATTGCCTTGACCATTCATGGCGTGCAAGGATAGACTTCCCGCCTGAGAACCCTGAATATTGGGACAAGTGGTTCAAGTCATACACAGCTTTCATGCTTCACTATGCAAAGCTTGCAGAAAAGCTCGGCTGTGAAATGCTCTGCACAGGCTGTGAAATGGCAGGAATGGACAAGCAGTCCGACAGATGCAGAAAGCTTATCGCACAGGTGAGAGAGGTCTACAGCGGTATCGTTATGCACAACATCAATCACGGCGACGAACAGCGTTTCGATTGGCTCAGCGACGTGGATATCATTGGCATCTCAGGCTACTACCCTGTTACAGACGGTGTGAGCAGAAGCAAGGAGCATATGCTCAGTCGCTGGAACGAAGTTATCGGCTCTCTTGAAAAGGCTCACAAGCATTTCAACAAGCCTATAATGTTCGCTGAGATAGGCGTGCGAAACGAGGAGGGCTGCACGCAGTATCCTTGGGATTTCCATGACAGGCTTGACAAGCCACTTGACGAGCAGGAGCAGGCAGATTTCTACGACACTGCAATGGAAGCAACTTGGGATCTGGACTGGTTCTGCGGCTATTTCTGGTGGGATTGGAAAGCTATCCTGCCGCCGATAGAAAAGGCCAAAGAAAACCGTGACTTCACAGTTTATGGCAAGCTTGGCGAAGAAGTGCTGAAAAAGTGGTACACAAAAGATTGATATGTACAAAAATACGGACTGTTTATCATTGGATAGACAGTCCGTTTGTTTTATATGCGTTGGTGAATGACGGGCGAATGTAAGCGTGTCGCCGTCCCCTATATTTACAATTTTTGCGTAGTGGCGACCTGAGGTCTCCAGTTAATTATATTTTTTACATACTAAGCAGTACAAATAATCGTACTCTTATCCAACCGCCGCAGGTATTTTTTCTTTCCCTCGTTTAACAATGACAGGGTATTCCTTGAAAATATGTCTGCGTATAAAATTATCCGCAAGCACACCAATATAGGATAACCCAAACCACACAAAAGCAAATGGCAGGCATATCTGTCCGTCAAAATTCAGCGGCACTTCCTCATAGCTCCATATGCCCATTCCGAGATAGCGGTTGAGATACTCCCCTGCAAGAAATTCTATGGCAGTGATAAATGCTGCCGACACTGCAAGCACAGACAGCAGGCTCACTCCTCGCCTGCGCTCGCCATTCATGATATGGATAACCAGCATTGAAGTTCCCCCAAGCACCCCCATTGTGATATGAGAATAACCCCTGTTAAGTATTTCCATGAAGCCGTAGCATATTGCGCCCACTGAAAAAAGCGTAAGTATCTTATACATCTTTGCCGCCACATTCTCACCGCCCTGTTTTTTTATCGCCCTAATATTAAAATGTACAGAAATCAGAGATTTAAAACCTTGAAGACAAAATAAATTTATGGCAATTTCAAGATACAAAAAAACGGACGATCTGTAGCAAACGGATTAAACAAGTGGGACGTCGTATTTCTGCAAAGCAGAAATTGCGCTGCTCCCCTACAATTTGCGTAAATATGCTCTATGAATGTAGCGGTGACCTGTGGTCGCCCTTTGATTTGGTATTTTTTCAACATAAAAAACGGACAACCCAAGCTGTCCGTTTTATTGTACTAATATGATATTTTATACCTGCCAGCTGTTAAGATATTTCTCCTGCTCAGGTGTAAGCTTATCTATCTCAAGTTCCCAGAATTTAAGCTTTCTGTTTGCAACTTCCTTGTCTATCTCATCAGGAACATAAACTATCTTGTCTGTAAGCTTGTCTTTGTTTTTAACAAGATAAGCCGCAGAAAGGGCTTGGATAGCAAAGGACATATCCATTATCTCGGCAGGGTGACCGTCGCCTGCGGCAAGGTTTACAAGCCTGCCTTCGCCGATAACATACAGCCAATTACCGTTCGGAAGCTTATAACCGTCAATATTGTTTCTTGCAAGCTTGCTTTCAACAGACAGCTTTTTAAGTCCAGCCACGTCTACCTCGCAATCAAAGTGACCTGCGTTACAGAGTATTGCACCATCTTTCATGTTCATGAAAGCATTCTCGGTGATAACGTCCTTACAGCCTGTTACAGTAACAAAGAAGTCGCCCACCTTAGCGGCGTCAACCATTTTCATTACCTTGAAGCCGTCCATAACAGCCTCCATAGCCTTTATAGGGTCAACTTCGCAGACGATAACGCTTGCACCAAGACCCTTTGCTCTCATTGCAACGCCCTTGCCACACCAGCCGTAGCCTGCAACGACAACGTTTTTGCCTGCAACGATAAGGTTAGTTGTTCTGTTTATTCCGTCCCATACAGACTGACCTGTGCCGTATCTGTTATCAAAAAGATACTTGCACTTTGCATTGTTTACAAGCATCATAGGGAATTTGAGCTGACCGTCCTTGTTCATTGCAATAAGACGGATAATACCCGTAGTAGTTTCCTCACAACCACCGATAACGTTCGGTATCAGCTCAGGGTATTCATTGTGGATAAGGTTTACAAGGTCGCCGCCGTCATCTATAATGATGTTTGGACCTACCTTGACTACCTCGGATATATGTCTGTGATACTCCTCGTCAGTTGCACCATGCCATGCAAAAACGTTCAAGCCGTCATGCACAAGACCTGCCGCAACATCGTCCTGAGTAGACAGCGGATTGCTTCCTGTGATGTACATTTCAGCACCGCCTGCTGCAAGGACTTTGCAAAGATAAGCGGTCTTAGCTTCAAGGTGGATAGAAAGTGCAACTTTCAGCCCCTTAAAAGGCTGATCTCTCTTGAAATCTTCCTCAACGCTTCTGAGCAATGACATATTCTGTCTTACCCATTCTATCTTTCTTTTACCGCTTTCCCACAAGCTTTCATCTCTTATTTCGCTCATTTTATCAATTCCTTTCGGTTTATTATTCGATCCATATAATAATTATACCCTATTTCTCCCCATTTGGCAAGAGGTCAAAAGCAATTCATTATACTTCGCAAATTTACAGCACGTTCATAAAATTAAATTAAACAATTTCTTGACAAAAAAACAAGGTAAGCGTATAATAATATTATGTGTGCGAATAGTAAAAACGTGCATAAATCATGATTTTTAAGGAGTGTGTACAAATGGACGACGCCAGTCAGAATACGATCGCCCCTCGATTGCAGAGCGGCTCGCCCGTTTGTGGCAGCCTTTTTGTGATCTAGATATCAATTTTAATTGAATAGGACGATCTGTGTTTTGGTAGATCCTTATATTTGTACAGAGTTGGTATAAGTACAATTATTTGTACTGTTGTGCTTATTACCGCTGCTGTTAGGGGGAATATAATGTTTAACACAGTATTGGAGTTGCTCAAAAGCAGAAACTACAAGGCTATCCGTGAAATATTTATGGATATGAACGAAGCCGACGTGGCTGCTCTTTTGCAACAGTTTTATGACGATCACGAGGTCGAGAAATACGAGCTTCCGTTGCTGTTCCGTCTTTTGAACAAGGACGTTGCGGCTGACGTTTTCGCTTACATGGACAGCGATACACAAATGATGCTTATCAATGCCTTTACGGATAGGGAGCTTCAGGAGATCGTTGACGACCTTTATCTTGATGATACGGTAGATATCATTGAGGAAATGCCTGCAAATGTTGTTGCAAGGATAATCAAGTCTGCTGACACAGAAACGAGAAAGCAGATAAATCAGATACTCAAATATCCTAAAGACAGTGCAGGCTCTATTATGACCACCGAGTATGTTTATCTTCACAGAAGCTACACCGCCAAGGAAGCTTTGGATTGGATAAGACACGTTGGTATGGTCAAGGAAACTGTAAATACACTTTATGTCACTGAGAACAGAAAGCTCGTGGGCGTGCTTTCACTGCTTGATATCGTAACTGCTGATGATAACGATAAAATAGAGGACATAATGGAGGACAACGTTATTTCCGTTGATACTCTTGAGGATAAAGAGTATGTTGCTTCCATGTTCTCAAAATATGACTTTCTTTCTCTGCCGGTTGTTGACAGAGAAAACCGCATGGTTGGTATCGTCACATTCGACGACGCTATGGACGTTATCGAGGAGGAGACCACTGAGGACTTCTCGAAAATGGCTGCCGTTGCGCCAAGTGACGATTCCTATTTCAAGACATCTGTTTTCACTCATGCGAAAAACAGAATAGCATGGCTTTTGATACTCATGCTGTCGGCTACCCTTACAGGCGCTATAGTAAACAAATACCAGTCTGCTTTTGCGGCTGTTCCTGTTTTGGTATCGTTCCTGTCAATGCTTAGTGGCACAGGCGGAAACTGCGGCTCTCAGACCTCGACCCTTGTTATAAGAGGCATGGCGCTTGGTGAGATAAGAATGAAAGACTTTTTCAAGGTCATGTGGAAAGAGTTCAGAGTCGCGCTTCTTTGCAGCGTTATCCTCGCTATAGTCAATGCTATAAGAATAGTTCTGGTGTATCACGGTGACACATCTGTGGATTGCTACAAGCTTGCGTTCACGGTAAGTATGGCTATCATGGCAACTGTTGTGCTTTCAAAGCTTATCGCCTGTATGCTCCCAATGGCTGCCAAGAAACTTCATCTTGACCCTGCTATCATGGCTGCCCCACTTATCACCACTATCGTTGACACTTGCTCAACACTGATATTCTTCACATTGGCTACTATCGTATTTGATATAAAATAGAAAAAAATATGGCGGTTATCTCCTTTCAGGCTATCTTCTGCAAAGGTGCGGCCGCCCGTTTTATGGATAAAAACAAATTGGATTTTGATTTGAAAGGAAATAGTTATGGCTCAGAATTATGACGTAGTTGTTGTCGGTGCAGGTGCAGCCGGCGTATTCATGGCATACGAATTTGTCAAGCTTGACAAAAACATAAAAGTTTGCATTATTGATCAGGGCGGACCTGTCAGCAAGCGTAAGTGTCCTATAGATGGCAAAAAAGTTAAGTCCTGCATTCACTGCAAGGTATGCTCCATTATGCACGGCTTCGGCGGTGCAGGCGGAATGTCGGACGGCAAATATAACATCACAAACAATTTCGGCGGTGACCTTTACACATTCACCGGCAAGGAAAAGGCTATCGAGCTTATGCAGTATGTTGACAAGATAAACCTTGAAATGGGCGGACAGGACGCTAAGCTTTATTCCACCACATCTTCCGACATCAAGGCAATGGCTCTTAAATATGACCTCCACCTCCTTGACGCTCAGGTAAGACACCTTGGCACTGACAGAAATATGCAGATACTCCAGAACATCTATGACTTTGTCAAGGACAAGATAGACATAAAATTTTATGAAAGTGTTCAGGGTATAACAGGCAAGGAGAACGACTTCACTGTTATCACAGACAAGGACGAGTATCACTGCTCAAACGCTGTTGTTGCGGCAGGCAGAAGCGGTTCAAAATGGATATCTGAGATATGCGACAACTTTGGTATCAAAAGGCGTTCAAACAGAGTTGATATCGGCGTTCGTGTTGAGATACCTGCGGCTGTTTTTGAGCATATCACAAGCAAGGTATACGAAAGCAAGATAGTTTACCGCACAAAGAAATACGGCGACCTTGTAAGAACATTCTGCATGAACCCATATGGTGAAGTAGTTACCGAGAATACAAACGGCATCATCACAGTAAACGGACACAGCTATGCTGACCCTGCGCTGAGAACTGAGAACACAAACTTCGCTCTGCTGGTATCCAACACATTCTCTGAGCCTTTCAAGGACTCAAACGCATACGGTGAGTCTATCGCAAGGCTGTCTAATATGCTTGGCGGTGGAGTGCTTGTTCAGCGTTTCGGTGATCTTGTTGCAGGCAGACGTACAAACGAACACCGCTTTGGTCAGACGTTCCTGAACCCTACTCTCAAAGCTACTCCGGGCGACCTGAGCCTTGTTATCCCAAAGCGACAGCTTGACGATATTATCGAAATGATATACGCTCTGGATAAGATAGCACCCGGTATGGCGAATATCGACACGCTTCTTTACGGCGTTGAGGTCAAGTTCTACAATTCAAGAGTTGACGTTGACGAGAACCTTGAAACTGCTGTCAAAGGTCTTTACGTCCTTGGCGACGGCTCAGGCGTTACGCACTCTCTGTCGCAGGCTTCTGCATCAGGAGTATTTGCCGCAAGGACTATTTCAGAAAAATTCAACTGATTTCATATATCACAAAAGCCGCACTGCCAAAAAAGCAATGCGGCTTTATTTTTTATGCCTTACTCTTCAAGAAGCTTTATATATCCCTTAATGATATCAACGCACTTGTCATAGCTCATGTCGCTGGTATCAAGACACAGATTGTAGTTTTTCGCATTTGTCCAATCCCTGCCTGTGTAGTGACGATAATAATCGCTTCTCTCCTTGTCTGTCTTTTCGATTATCTTGACAGCCTCTTTTTCAGAAACACCATACAGATCGACGATATTCTTGACCGCAGTTTCCATATCAGAATATATGAAAACCTTAAGCACGTCTTTTCTGTCACGGAGGATATAGTCAGCACATCTGCCAACTATTACTGCAGGCTCTCTGTCTGCAAGCTGCTTTATTATCTTCGCCTGATAATTGAAAAGATTTCTGTCAGAAGTAAAGTCGTGATCATCAGGGTCAAGAAGCTCACCCTTGTAAACTCCGCCCTTTCTCAGAAAGGAACCTTTCAGTTTTTCATCAACAAGCCCGAAAAAGCGTTCATTTATGCCGCTTTCGTCGCTTGCAAGCCTTATAAGCTCCTTATCATAATATTTTATACCCATATCCTCTGACAGCATTTTTCCTACAGTTCTTCCGCCGCTGCCGATGCCCCTTGCAATGGTTATGATCCTTGCCATAAAGCTCAACTCCTATTCACCTAAATATGCTTTCTTGACCGACTCATCATTGATAAGATCCGACGCCTTGCCTGACAGAACTATCTTGCCCGTTTCAAGAACATAAGCTCTGTCTGAGATAGCAAGGGCTTTCTTTGCGTTCTGCTCAACAAGCAATACAGTTGTTCCGCTCTTTCTTATGTCCTCGATTATCTTAAATATGGTTGACACAAGGATCGGTGACAGACCCATTGACGGCTCGTCCATTACAACTATCTTAGGTCTTGACATAAGCGCCCTGCCCATTGCCAGCATCTGCTGCTCACCGCCTGAAAGAGTACCTGCTATCTGATTTTTTCTTTCTGCAAGTCTAGGAAAACGCTCGTATATATCCTGAATATCCTTCGGTATATTCTCCTTGTCCTTTCTTGTAAATGCTCCAAGTTTAAGGTTATCAAGCACTGTGAGGTTTTGGAATATTCTTCTTCCCTCAGGAACGTGTGCTATACCCATCTCGACTATCTTGTGTGCAGGAGTTTTTGTAAGCTCCACGCCGTTGAATTTGATAGAACCCGATTTTGCAGAGATAAGACCTGTAAGGGTATGCAGAGTGGTGGTCTTTCCTGCTCCGTTTGCGCCGATAAGGGAAATGACCTCGCCCTCGTTTACCTCAAAGGAGATACCTTTCAAAGCGGCTATCATGCCATAATTGACGTGCAGATCATTGATTTCCAACATTGCCATTTTACTTACCCCCTTATTCGCCAAGATATGCGGTGATAACTTCAGGATTTTTAAGCACTTCCGCTGTCTTGCCCTCGCAGAGGAGCTGACCGAAGTTCAGCACTGACAGCTTTTCGCAGATACCTGAAACAAGGCTCATATCATGCTCGATAAGCAGCACCGTCATATCAAAATTATCTCTTACAAAGCGGATAGTATCCATAAGCTCCGCTGTTTCGTTTGGATTCATGCCGGCAGCAGGCTCGTCAAGAAGCAGCAGCTTCGGCTGTGTTGCAAGAGCTCTTGCGATCTCAAGCTTTCTCTGATCGCCGTATGGAAGTCCCGAAGCAAGCAGGCTCGCCTTATCATCAAGCTCGAAAACCTTCAGAAGCTCCAGCGCCTTTGCATCCATTGCCTTTTCAAGCTTGAAATATCTTGGAAGTCTGAACACGCCTTCAAGGGTGCTGTATTTATAATGATTATGAAGAGCGACCTTTACGTTATCAAGCACTGACATCTCTTTGAAAAGCCTGATATTTTGGAAGGTACGGGCAATGCCTGCACGGTTTATTTCGATAGTGCTTTTGCCGGTGATGTTCTTTCCGTCAAGAACGATTGTGCCGTCTGTTGGCTTATAAACGCCTGTGAGCATATTGAAGATAGTGGTCTTTCCTGCTCCGTTCGGCCCAATAAGACCATAGAGCTGACCTTTTTCTATTGTTATGCTGAACTCGTCAACTGCACGGAGTCCGCCGAATGAGATGCCGAGGTTTTTTACTTCAAGAAGAGCCATATCACTCAGCCTCCTTTACTTTTTCACGCTTGAACAAAGCCTTGAACTTAGCAGTATTTGCACTGATAAAAGTCTTTGTTTTTTCATTTGAAGTTATTATCATCATTACGATAAGGACGATAGAATAGATAAGCATTCTGTAGCTGTTTATGCTTCTTAGCATTTCTGGAAGCAGAACAAGCACGATAGCTGCGATAACACTTCCTCTGATACTGCCTATACCGCCCAGAACAACGAATACCAAGATAAGGATAGACAGGTTATAGTCGAACTTAGAAGCCTGGAGCGTATAGAAGTTATGAGAATAAAGCGCACCTGCACAGCCTGCAAGGAATGCAGTCAATGCAAAAGTAACAAGCTTATACTTTGTGATGTTAAGACCTACAGACTCGGCTGCAATAACATTATCTCTGATAGCCATTACTGCTCTTCCCGTTCTTGAATATACAAAGTTATAGGCAATGATAAGAGTGATAAGCAACATAACAGCGCCGATAATGAATGTAGAATCGTTAGGCGTGCCGCTGATACCCTGAGGACCGTTCAGGATAAGCTTTCCGTCAGGTTCAAGGTTAAGGTTTGAGAGACTTTTGAGAGAAACGTGAACACCCTTAGAATCATAACCAAGGTAAAGTGCTGCAAAAACGTTCTTTATGATCTCACCGAACGCAAGTGTAACGATAGCGAGATAGTCACCTTTAAGTCTGAGAACAGGTATTCCTATAAGTATGCCGAACACTGCGGCAATTATTCCGCCTATAAGTATAGCCAAAGGAAATCTGATCCACACATTTTCAATAGTTTCAGAAGTAACGATAGAGAATATCGCACTTGTATATGCGCCAACGCACATAAAGCCTGCCTGACCCAAGCTAAGCTCGCCAAGTATACCAACTGTCAGGTTAAGGGATACTGCAAGTATAGAGTATACACACAGAGGAACAAGAAGTCCTGTGAGCATACTTGAGATATATCCGCCGCTGCTGAGTATCTGCATTACCACAAAGGCAACTATTACCATTGCGTATGTGATAAAGCTTTTTCTGGTCTGCGGCTTAAAAAACTTTGTTTTTGCGCTAGCCCCTTCTTTTTTCACAAAAAACCAATCCTTTCAGATAAAACAGAACTGCAAAGCAAGTCTGCTCGAAAATTTTAAGTTGACTTTTATACCTTTTCGCTGATCTTCTTGCCGAGGATACCTGTAGGCTTGATGATAAGCACAAGTATAAGAACAGCAAAAACGATAGCGTCGGCAAGCTGCGGTGAGATATAGGCACGTCCAAGTATCTCGATAACACCGATAAGGATACCGCCGATCATAGCGCCCGGTATTGAGCCGATACCGCCAAATACCGCCGCAACGAACGCTTTGATACCAGGCATTGCGCCTGTGGTGTTCTGAAGCGTAGGATAAGCTGAGCAAAGCAGTGCGCCTGCAATTGCAGCAAGACCTGAGCCGATAGCGAATGTAAGAGAGATAGTGCGGTTGATGTTTACGCCCATGAGCTGAGCCGCACCTCTGTCCTCAGATACTGCAAGCATTGCACGTCCGCTCTTGGTTTTGTTGATGAACAATGAAAGACCAACTACAATGAGTATAGATACGATTATTGCAACTGATGTTTCTCCGGAAATAACTATCTGTCCGTCAAAAAGCTTGATGCTCGGCACGTTTACAACTGATGTAAAGTTTACAGGCTTTTCACCGAATATAAGCAGTGCGATGTTCTGCAAAAAGTAGCTGACGCCTATGGCAGTGATAAGCACCGCAAGCGAAGTAGCTTGTCTGAGCGGCTTATACGCCACCTTTTCGATGACTATACCGAGAAGTGTGCAGGCAATAACTGCAAGAACTATGGAAAGCCAAGAGTTTAGTCCCCATGTGGTCATGCAGGTGAATATAACATATCCGCCCACCATAATAACATCGCCGTGTGCGAAGTTAAGCATTTTGGCAATACCGTATACAAGCGTATAGCCCAAAGCTATAACTGCGTATATACTGCCGAGGCTTATTCCGTTGATGAGGTTATTAAGAAAACCCATATACAAACATTCCTTCCTTTTGGAATAGACAAAACACAAGATGTAATCACATATATTACATCTGTCCTTGTCATAAACACAATATACAATAAATTATAACATAACCCCGTAGTTTTTGCAACACATTTTAATGAAATAAATCAAAAAAACCGACAATTTTTCGCAATTGCCGGTTTTTTCATATTAAGCGTACTTTTTGTACGCACTTCATCTCAGCTATTACTGAGCAGTAGAAGCGGCAATGTCATCAGCTGTCAGTGCAGAATATGCGCCGTTCTTGATGATAACAGCCTTAGGGTCCTTAGATACGGCACCGTCTTCGCCCCACTTCATGCCTGTACCTGTAAGTCCGTCATATGAGAAGTCCTTATCAGTGATAGCCTTTTTGAGCTTATCGCAGATATCAGAAGCAGACATATCAGCTGTGATGCCTTCCTTCTTCATGAGTTCTGCAAGTACCATTACGCCGTCATAAGCGTCTGCTGCGAACTGGTTAGGAGTTTCGCCCTTGTAAGCGTCCTTATACTTCTTAACGAAGTCCTGAGTTGCCTGATCCTGAGCGTCGGCAGCAAATGGTGTAAGGAGCATTACGCCCTCGCAAAGTGAAGTATCAAAGTTCTTGATAGAAAGAAGTCCGTCAAGACCGTCACAACCGAAGAATGTTGGGTTGTAGTTAGCTGACTTGCACTGTGTAAGGATAAGTGAAGCCTGCTGATAGTAGATAGGCAGGAACACGAGGTCTGCGCCTGCGTTCTTAGCTGCACTGATCTGAGCTGAGAAGTCAGTCTTGCTGTCCTTTGTGAATGACTGCTCTGCAACGATATCAAGACCCTTAGCCTCAGCCTCGGATTTGAATGTGTTGAAGATACCTGATGAATAAGCGTCAGAGCTGTCGTAAATTACAGCTATCTTTGTAGCAAGCTTGTTTTCTGCGATATAGTCGGCAGAACCTTTACCCTGGTTAGGGTCAGTAAAGCAAACCTGGAAACAGTTATCGTTCTTGATAACGTCCTGAGCAGAAGCAGAAGGTGTAAGCTGGAAGATGTTATCCTGCTTTGTCTTTTCAATAACTGCGAGGCAAGAACCTGTTGTTACTGTTCCGACCATTACCTGCATACCATTGTCTTTCAGTGCGTTATAAGCATTTACAGCCTTATCGCCTGAGTCAGCCTCATCGTCCTCGAAAACGTATGAGAGCTTTGTTCCGTTTATTCCGCCTGCGTCATTTACGTCCTTGACAGCAAGCTCAATAGCATTCTTAACAGCAACGCCGTACTGTGCAGCGTCACCTGTGAGCGGACCGCTGCAGCCGATAACGATAGTATCGCTGTTCTTTTTTGCACCGTTTCCGCAACCTGCAAAGCAAGAAACTGCAAGGGCAGCCGAAACTGTTAATGCAAGAATTCTCTTGACATTTTTCATAATAATCTCTCCTCTGATCACATATGTCACTGCATATGCTTTTTTAATAGTATTAATATAACACGCAGAAGCCCGATTTGTCAATATTAAATCTTACAAATTTAACGTTATTTAAACTATGTTTATTGTTACAAACAATATGTGCGTTCACAGAAAATTAATTTTATGTATTTTCAGTGAACGGTTTGCAAGTTTTTTTATAATATCCTGCATACATACACCACTGACTTATAAGCTGCATATGATAAAACAGCCACACGAAACCTGTGGTATATGAGATTCAGACAACATAAGGAGTGAACTTATTTGGATATGTTTGACAATCTGTCGTTAGGCAGGATACTTGCTGACGACACAGAGGATAACACACCTGCCTGCCCTTTTCCGAAAGGAAGATTTCCTGAGGACACGCCGCTGGCAATGGCATATGTGCCTTTTCAGATGTGGGAGAAGCCTTATGAAGCAGATGTAGGACTTTCAAGAGGAACTATCTTCCCGTCCTTAGACAAACCTTTTATAGGAGAGGAGGCTGTAAAGAATGCCCATACTAAGTGAAAAGGAGAGGCTTCTTAGAAAGATACAGGCGTGCAGCTTTGCCCTTGTAGAGGCTAATCTTTACCTCGACAGCCACCCTACCTGCAGAGATGGTCTGGCATATTTTGCACGACACAAGGCAGAAAAAGAGAAGCTTATTGCGCAATACAATGAGAAATACGGACCATTGACGATCACGCAGAACAATTCGTCCAAGAAATGGGAATGGGTAACATCACCTTTTCCGTGGGAAAGGAGTGTTGACTAATGTGGCAATATGAAAAAAAGCTGCAATACCCCGTTAAGATCGCTAACCCTAATCCTGCTTTGGCTAAGGTCATTATCTCGCAGCTTGGTGGGGCGGACTTTAAAAAGTTGTATAATCATTTTTATCCAAAGACATGATTTTCCCAATAAAATTATCATCACTTACAACATCATCTAGCTCTTGTTCGGTTCTATATAGCATATACACAGCTTGATTTTTGTTTTCGTCATCATCAAACAGTATTTTTACTTCTTCATTATCCATTGGCTCAAATCCTTTTATCTTTAGTTTATTATGAATTCTAATGTAATATACTGTTATGTCCTGACCGAATATTGTTAGTTCCAATTTTCCATTAAGACAGAAGGCGAATAGCTGTCCTTTACTTTCCTCTTTAATGAGGTCTCTATTATCAGACTTGGTAGCCACTATATTATTTATTGCAGCTTTTTCAATAAATGGTTTCTTTTCAACAAGAGAAGAATATAACCAGTTTATATAGTATAGCTTTTCTACTGCCGTCTCAATCGAAGGAATAAACTGAACATTTAGTACTCCTTCAAGCACCTCTAATTTTTGGTATATATCAAGAACTTCCTTGATAGCTTTGAGTTTTTCCTTATCAATATCATTTTTATGAATAAAAGGATTCCCATTAATAAGCAATCGCTTATTTATTAATGCTTCATATAGTTTATATGCGTTAACTACATCTTTGACTTTTTTTGCTTTCTTATCGTCGATATACATATGCAGAGTTATGTTATATAATTCAGTATTCGCATATTCTGTGTCTATTTCCATATTAACGCACATTACCTCGTTCTTATCAGAATTAGAATAAGTACAACGTTCAACATTATCACAACGCTGCATTTGCAAATGAACATCAGCAGAAATACTTTCATCTTGACTATCCGACAGTTTTAAGCATATTTTAGGCAAACTTGGTGATTCCATGACGCCTACTGGATTTACAACATCATTGTTAAAAATATTTCTAAACAAATATTTCTGGTCTATTTCTTTACCCTCGTATACTGTTTTTTTATTATGAATAGTAAGTGGGGTTTGAGTCATACGAGCAATTTTTAAAATGTCTTCTCCGCTCTTAAAATATTTATTATATTTATCAAAAAAAGTACTATTGTCACTTTGAAGAACTGCTATAGTGTTCTCTGTCTTGCCAAAATCAATAGCTAAATGTTCTGAATCAAGGCATTTATAATCTATACCCTTTGGCAACTCATTATTAAAAACATCTAATAGTTCCTGCGGAACTGTACTTTCAGCTGCTCCTTTTTCTATACTATCTTTAAGTTGCTTAATAAGCATTTCAAGCGTCCTCCTCTATCGTATCAAGAACTCGAATTTTTGATATAAGATCTATACTATCTTCTTCCGAACAAACTTTTTCGTCTTTTAATTTAATTATCCACTTTATAAACTCCATACGATTTTCTTCTTTATCAATTATCAGATATTTGATATCGGAATAATCAAAATTAAAGCATATATCCTTGTAATCACTTTCATCAGCCATTATTTCAATTGCACTATTAAATTTATCAGTAACCTCATTATTCGCCAAAAGCTGTTGCATATTACTTTGGCTAAAGTCAGGAACAAATCGCCATTCCTGCTCGTCATGAAAATTTTTAGATATCTCATTTTGCGTACCGGTTAGAGGTTTCATGAACATAACATTCTTGACAAGTTGGTCCAAAACCATTTCGAAGTCTGAACTTTCTTGATTATCATATTTTAAAGCAACGTTTAAAGCAGCAGAAAATGAATCTAAAAATTCAGAATGCTCATTTATATAATGTACTGGCTGTACAGATTGCCCCAAACAAAACTCCTTGGAAAATGCAATGGCAAAACATCCGTATCCCGAAAAGTTGCCATAGCCCTTAGCATGAGGCAAAATCTTATGAAGATTTATATCGCAGAAACAAACCATAGGAACAGCCAGTTTCTTTAGATTAGGAATTCGTAAATACTCAACGTCTTCCGAAACATATCTCGGAATAATTCTTTTTTCTTCAAGCTTTCTATATAAGTATTCAATTTTAGGCATAAAATTGAATAATGTATTTGCACTCTGCCTATATTTTACATCATCTTTCTTTCGTTCGTCTACATCTAAATTTTCCTTAATAATATCTTCTTCCATATTAACACCACCTGCATTTTTATCATATTATAACACTATATGTCTATATTTGCAAGTGGTTAAACACAAAAACAGCCGACAAGGAATAACCCCTGTCGGCTGTCTTACTACCTACTTGATTTTTATTTTCTGCCCCACATAAATGAGATTAGCGTTCTTGATACCATTGTTCTTGACCAACTTTGCAACAGTAGTCTTGTACCTCTTAGCGATAGCAGAGAGCGTATCACCACGCTTCACAGTGTACGTTACTGTCTTCTTGGTGGAGCTTGTAGTCGGCTTGCTAGTCGGTCTGATAGCCTGCTTCTTGAAGCCGTTCAGCCCTGCCGCCTTTATCTTCGCATGATAGTCCACATAGCAGATATCCATATCAACATTGCCGCTGATACCGCTGACTCTGCCAGTGGAGCTGTACTGCCACATACCATATGTTCCGCCGTAGTTGCAACGTGAGCCGTACTCAGCGACCCAAAGAGCATATCTCTTAGCGACGTAGGCAGATATGTACTGCTGTAAAGGCGAACGGCTGATATACAGTCCTGCCCAGTAGCCTGCGTGTTCAAGTGCATTGCAGAAAGTCTTGACAAGGCTGTTGCAAAATGCTCTGCCCTTTGCGAACTGTGAACGCTCCTCGAGGTCGAAGTATATCGGATACTCAAACGTCTTGCCCTTGATAGCGTTGATACAGGTCTGAGCCTCTGCCTTTGCTTCCACAACAGTTGCCGCATAACTGTACCAGTAAGCACCAACTTTCAGCCCTGCCGCTTTAGCTGCCTTGTAGTGGCTCTCGAAATATGGGTCTTTCTGATTAGCGTACTTACCGAAGCCTGCACGAATGATAACATAGTCGATACCAGCCGCTTTTACCTTCTTGAAGTCAATGTTCTGCTGATACTGCGAAACGTCAATGCCCTTAAATGTCTTTGCCATAAAAATTACTTCCTTTCTAAATCTTCAATGCGGTGGTTTGCGACCTTTATCTGTTCAGCGACCACCGCATAATCCTGTTCCAGCTTATAAGTCCGTGCGATAACGGAATTGTGCTTGTCCACACGCTCAGACAGCTTGTCTATCTTGTATTCAATAAGCTTTTGGCTGTCGTACTGCGCCTGTTGCATAGTCTTACGGCTGTTAGATGCTATGACAAGCTGACACACTACCGCTGAAGCAGCTGTTATCAGTGCAACGATAATTGCTTCCGTCACTCGTCATCACCTGACTTTCTCTTGGCGCTCTGCGTGCCGAAATAGAACGATATCACCACAGTAAACACCGTGATGAACTGTTCTGCAGTTATCGTGCGGCGAAGTGCCAACACGCAGAACACCGCTGTAAGCAGTATCGTTACTATCGACTTTACGTCAATGAGCTTCGCTAACTTCTGCTTCATGGTATACCTCCTTTGTTATCATCTCATACTCCTCAACCGTGATCCACTTGCCAACAGCGGTGTGCACCATAGCAACCGACCACAAACGGCTGTCATAGTATCTCTTGACCTTGACGTAGTTCTTACTCATCGCTGCTCACCTCCAACTCAACACCGTTCAGCATAGCCAGAAAATCAACGTTTGCCTTTATCCTGTCTATCTCGGTGACTTTGGGCTTGCGAAAATTGTCTTCCGTCAGCCCCATGCTCTCAACCATAGATTTTTCTAAATCTGTCATGTTGTACCTCCTATCTCTGAAAGTTTCACGATATATTCTTCCTCGCTTGGAACGGGTATTCTGTAATCGTCATTACCACCCTTGAATGTCACTGAACCCCCTGCTTCGACTGTTAGATTTCGCAGAAAATCATCATCAATCAAGGTTGAAATATCGGTTACGATAGGGTTCGCCAACTCATAATACAGCATTACACCTGACATTGCCTGCTTAAATGCGGTGGCATCGGTGTAGGCGGTGTCTTTAATCTGAACTTGCGAAACTATGTCATCAACCCCGTCTATCGTGATTGTTTTATCAACAAATACATTGGAACTTCTGGGAACTGTTCTATATTTACTGCACAATACATTATAAACGGTTGTTCCAAATACACCAAGATATTTAAAATTGAGAGGTCTCACATACCCATAGAAATGACGTCCAACAGCGGAAGTCGTATTAATTCCCCAACCCAGTGTCCCCAAATCAACGCTGTCAACACATTGAATATATTTTTTATTCTCATAGTCCACCCAGTTCTTAGCCGTTCCTGCTGACCAGCCGTAGCCAGGCAGATTGCGGATTGCCTCTGGAATTTGGTAGGCGGTCTGATAGAATGGAGAATAATTGGTAGCGGTATCACCATTTTCTAGCTGAACGTCATAGATCATGCCCACTATGGTGCACAGTGACACAAAATCAGTGTCGGCTACGAACGTAACTACTGCCTGATATTCTGTGTTTGCCGCATAACCTACTTCCGACTTTATCAGCGAACTATCATGTGCGTATGATGTGTTTTTCCCTTTTTGCAGTGACCACCGCAAACCGCCTTGATTAGCTGCATTTGACTTTACTTTGAATGACAGCGTATACTTATTTTCAGCAATAGTCGGAATATTTAGGACAGTTGTCGTCAACCCCTTTGTGTAAATAACACCATTTTCAACCTTGTTTACATTCGCACCGTAATAAATTTTGTCAGTGTAGTCGAACACATTTTTTCCCTGCTCCACGACGCTACCCGTTCCTGCACTGACAATCTCACCGTCAATGACCTCAGAATGGCCGCCTATTGACTTCACGCCCATCAGCTTTGCCCCCGTAGGAATAGTCTTGGCATATGCCGTATCTGTATCGGTTTCAAATTTATGTGTCACACCCTGACCAATGTCAAACAGTGCGTCCACACGCCTTTTCAACTCCTTATCGGACATCTTTACACGTCCTATTTCAGCCGTATTTTCAGCTATCTTTCCGACAGCTGTAGTGTAGTCCTCAGGCAGGCTGTCAGCTATGGATTGTGCTGTCTGTGCAGCAGTCTCAGCAGCTGTTCTGTCCTCTGCAACCTTAGCGGCATGGTCTGCCACTGTAGCCTTGTCGGTTGTGACCTGTGTTGCCATTTCCTGCACTGCCTGCCTGTCTGCCGTAGTGCTGTCAGCGCAGGTCTTAGCTGTCTTTGCGTAGCCTGCCGTTATGGTCTTGTCAGCCTCAGTCTGCTGTGCCGACACTGACGCTTGGGCTGCGGATATTTTAGCGTTATTCTGTGATGTGACCGCCTGCTGACGTGCGTTTTCTGCACCCTGCCTTGCGGTTTCTGACTGTGCTGCGGACGTTTCAGCCGCTGTCTTTGCGGTTTCGGCACGGCTTGTTGCCTGCGTTGCCGTGTCGGCTGATTTCTCTGCGGCTGTGGCAGATTTTTTTGCGTTTTCAGCCGCTGTTGTCGCCGTGTCTGCGGCGGTGACAGCTGTCTGCATATCTGCGTGCGCCTGTCTGCCTATGGCGTCTATGCGGTCTAACGCATCCATAGCCACGTCAGGTGACGGTACTGCATTATTGCCTATAGCCGCACCTATTCTCAGGCGGAATATGCGTGATTTTTTTACTAAAATATACTCATCGCCTGACAGCTTTTTCGCACATATCTGACAGCTGACTGTCTGCGCTGAACGTAAGATATCTGCGGTAGGCGTCCACTGTCCGCCTGTGATATCGACCTCATATGTCACGCCATCGCCATAGTCGATAGTCAGCACATAGCGGTCTGCACCGTCTATCTCCATGCCCTCGACCGATACAGGACGGGCATTAGTTTCACCGACGTAACCCAAAAGGGCTGTGCTTAGGGCTACGTCGTAGTCTGAATTTAATGTTATCGTCATTTAATCACCCCTCTATTGCAATGTAATCCACATAGTACGTTCCTGTCGGGACATTTACTGTTGACCCGTTATTAGCTCCCATGCAGACGTTCAGATAGTACGACTTTCCCGAACCACTAACGTGGGTGCAGAACGTCTTGTATGGTGTTGGTATGTCTGTCTGCCGTAGTGTTGCTATAACCTGCTTAGGCACAAAATTCAGTCCAAGCGGTATCCGCATCAGCGCATTTGCTCTCGTCATCTTGTGTTCCACAGTGCCATAGTGTATCTTGCCGGCTCGGCTCAGTATCTCATCGATTTCCTCGCCTGCGTGTTGCATAGGATAGTCATTTTCAGTGATATCCTGTGCCAATGTCAAATTTTCATCAGCCATTATCTCGCCCCCTTTTTTTAAAGCTGTTCTTCCACGCTCAGACCTACCGCAGAAATGTCTGCTGAAAGTCCGCCGTCAAAGGTAAATCCTAAATTCGTTATCGGTATGTCATAGCTGCCTGCGCCGTTGGTGTAGGTCACCACGTCACCTATGTCGAAACGTGGGTCACCAAGTCTGTGGTACAGCTCAGTGGTGTACCACGAAAATCCACCTATCCTGCGCCACAGGGATTGTAGCAAAGACTCTGTCATGTATGGATTTTCAAACTCCAAGACTCGACCTTGCGTTGTATCTGTCACACCAAGTGACAGCGTTACATCATCACTCACTTTGCAGATAATGCCCACGATAGCGTTTTGCCTTTCTGACAGTGTTGGCAGGTCTATCGTATTGTTATCCAACGTTTTCACCGGTTTGCCATACCACTTTCGGACGTACTTTCCATACCTGTCAACATACCCGAACTGACCTTGCGCAGAAGCCAGATAGGACAGCATTTGGCGCATGGTCACGTCTTTGGGCACTGAGCTGACCTTGAAATAGAAATACTTTGAGTACAGCACCTTGCCGTTCTTATCTATCAGCCGCCTGCCGTTCTTGTCACGCAGTAACCGCACCTCTGTGTAGTCATTTCCATTCTGCAAGCCTAACTGTCTGCAAATGTCGTCCTCGACAGCTTTATTCCAATTTGGCATAGGGATATGCGGTACATACGGCTTGTCCGAAAAGTATAGCCTGTCTGCCATTGTCAGCTGAACACTGCCGCCCGACTTTTTCGACTTAACGCAGGTAAAACGTCCCATTGGTATCTTTTCGTCTGCAAGTATGCCGTTCGTTTCGTAGTCCACGAGGTACAGATAGGTGTCATACTCTTTACCAAGAAACGCTGTTTCAGTGTCACTTATGGTCATGGCCCACGATTGCGAACACACGGCACCCAGCTCGATGTCATCGGAAAGGCTTGTTGCCTGCATGGAGCTGTCAGCTGACATAATGCTGTCGCCTGATATAACGCCCTCTGCATTCTCTATCCACAGCCGCCAAGTACGGCAATAGCTCTCGATACGCTGTGCCACAAGCTCCCCTGTTTTGTACATTCAAACGCCCCCTTACTGCATTATCAAGTCCACCGCAACGCCTTTGCAGAACTGCTTGTTCTCGTCCCAGCCGAAAACCTCATAAGTTGGGTCGCCTGCATAAACGTCAAAGGTGCTTTCCTGAAATGTCTCATCAAGGAGCGTGATACTGAAAAACGGACTGTTAACGTTGGAGATATACTCATTGAGTTTTGCCGTCTCCTCGCCTGTGAGATGATACCATTTCAGCGTAACAGTTTTCTTTATGGCTCTTATATCGCCCACCATTTTGCAGTTAGCCGTCCGCCCTGCATTGTTCGACCATATCTTGTTGTTTGTAAAGCTCACTTCCGCAGGTGTGGCGACCCTTTCGCTGCCGAATATAAGTCCTCTGCTTTTCATTTTCTGCACCTCCTATGCCCTTATTGGCGACCTGCCGTTGCGCTTGATATAGTCGTTGATATCATCAATAACTATCTGTGTGATAGTCCTGCCGTTGAGAGTCAGCGGTATGGTGACGCTTATCTTCTGGTTTCCGCCTGCTCCGCCATAAGACACAAGAGCCTGCAAAACAGCCTGCTTGATTGTATCCAGCGGAGCTTCGATATTCGTGCCACGCTTCTGATCGCCCAGAACTGCAAGAAACTCTGAATTCGGCGGTATTACCGCACCTTGAGCAAGTTTAGGTATTTCGGGGATATCAATTTGGCTTAGGTCAAAGCCAAATGTCTGACCGCCAAGATCACCGGGAAGCCAATCAGGCGTTGTGAAGCTCAGCTCGTTTATGCCGTCGATTATCCAATTCAAAGCGTCCTCAACTGCACCTGTCAGACCATTTATAAGCCCGATTATCAAATTGATAGGTGTTTTTGCTATGTCAACAAGTGCGTCCCATACGCCTTTGAAAATCTTTTTTACACCCTGCCAAGCCTTTTTCCAATCACCGGTGAACACTCCCGCTATGAACAGTACAACACCTTTAAGTGCTGAAATAATGTTCTTCACGGCGTCAATTATATTGCTTATGACATTGCCCACTGTCTTTATTATCTTACCAAGCACACTGCTGACTATCGGTCCGAGTATGCTCACAAGCCAGTTCACAACAGGTGCTATGGCTTTGTTGTAAATGCTCAGAACGCTTGTGATAAGTGTTCCAACAAAGTCGAGAAACTCATCAAGCAGAGGTTTCAAGTGCTCCGTCCAAACGCTGTCAGCCACGTCCATGAGCTTGTCAAACACAGGTTTCAAGACCGTTTCCCACAGATTAAGAAATACGTTCTTTGTGGTGGTTATGCCCTCGTTTATGCCGTCAAATATAGGCTGTCCCCACTCGTTCCAAAAGTCTGAAATGCTCTGCCAAGTATCGCACCACAGTGTTTTCAAGGCGTTCAACACAGGCTGTGCAACGCCGTTCCACAAGGTATCGAAGATCTCTTTTATGTTGTCAAACAGTACGCCGAGAGTGTTCCATACCTGCGTGCCAAAATTCGCCATTAGGGGTAATCCTACAGTGAGAAAGTTTTGCAGTATAGGGAACACTGCCACATTCCAGATATCAGAAAACACCTTGTTAAAGCTGTCAAAAAGTCCTATGCCTATCTTGCCAAGCGTGCTGAAAGCGGTCTGCATAAGCGGTGTAAAATCGTTTATAAAATAAGCTTTGAGCGGTTCGGAAAGCGACTTTATATCGCTGAAAACTCCGCCGAGTATCTGAGCAAGTTCAATGCTCTCTCTTTCAAGTCCGCTCCATATATCGGCGAAAATAGGCTTAAAATTCATGTCAAGATAGTCTGCAAGCTTTTCAAACTGAGTTCTTACTGATTTGAAAAAGTCAGACAGCTTTTTATCTGCCTTTCCCGTATCCACCTCAACGCTAGTCCCGGAAGGCTGCATTATCTCCCCGGCTCCGCTGACCCCAGTGCTGTCTGACTTGCTCTCATCATTCAGTTTGTTCATTTGGTCAAAGCTTGCAAGAGAGCCTTCCTGTGCCTCCTGAGCCTGCTGTGCATTGTCGGCTATATCGCCGTAATTATCCGCTGCCTGCGAGGTGCTTTCAGCTATGTTCTGAGCCTCGTCTGCACTGTTGCTTAGTTCAAAACCGAACGCCTCTGAAAGTGCCCTCGCTGCCCCCTGTGCCAAGGATATAAGCTGTGAAAGCACGCTATTGATTGCCTTGACAGCAGGTAGAAGAACGTTCATCAGCACAGTGCCGATAGTTGCTCCGAACTCTTTCCATTGTTCAGAAAGTATTCTTGTCTGGTTCGCCCAGCTGTCAGAAGTCTTTGCAAAGTCCCCCTGAGCAAGAGCCGTCTGTGACATAACGTAGTTGTATCTCAGTTGAACTTTTTCAGCCTGCGACATATCGGCAGTTGACTTCGTTATACCCTTTGAAAGTGCATACGCCTGCAAATTGGCGTCCGTCATAACGATACCGAACTGTTTGAGGGTCTCAGTTTCCCCTGTAAAAATTGATTTCAGAGCCGTGCTTGCCACGTCCTGACCAACGTTATAAAACGAAGCC
>ENA-UEQS01000184-UEQS01000184.1-human-gut-metagenome-genome-assembly--contig:-NODE-184-length-50799-cov-16.926935_pt1 | contig 50799 bp, 50 predicted proteins | sample MGYA00242953_ERZ507953 | MGnify/ENA primary metagenome ERZ507953 (study PRJEB26167, sample SAMN06115474) | human gut metagenome | host: Homo sapiens | place: China:Jiangsu | collected 2016-07-06...
CGGTCAAAGCTGACATTCGGACGCCTATCATATAGGCTATAGTAGTAACTACCTCTTTTGTATCAACGGTCAAGTAAAACCCTCCTATTCATTTAATATGATCATCAATTGCCGTCATTATCCTGTTGAGCCGATTTTATCATGGTCTTGCTGATAGAGATTTCTGCGCTCTCCACCCGTTTGATTTTCTTGTATAATACACAGTTTACTAATTCTTCGTTTTCGTTATCCATTGCGATTCACCTCCACTCTGCCCTATATCCTGATTATAGCACAAATGGCGGTATATTGCAATGAAAAGGGCGTAAAAAAAGGGCTTACGAATTGACTTTTTCGGGGCTGTTTGGTATAATAAGAATAATTGAGGGGCAATGCGGCTTCCTCGCTTAAATCGGAATTTAGAGGTATAAAATGATTGTTTTAATAACAGGTGCTTCCCATACTGGCAAAACATTGCTAGCGCAAAAGCTGCTTGAAAAGTATCAATACCCATATTTGTCAATAGACCACCTGAAAATGGGACTTATCAGAAGCGGACAGACAGACCTAACACCTTATGATGATGATAAGTTAACAGACTATCTATGGGAAATTATAAAAGAAATGATAAAGACTGCAATTAAGAACGAGCAAAACATGATCGTAGAGGGGTGCTATATCCCGTTCAACTGGAAAGATAGCTTTGATGAAGAATATATACCTCAAATCAGATTTATATGTCTGATTATGAGCGATAATTACATCAGCTGTCATTTTGATGATATTATCAAAAACGAGAATGTAATAGAAAATAGAATGCATGATGCTGACTTCACGATTGAATCTATTAAAGAAGCTAATCAGTATAACCTTCAGCAATGCAGGATGTTCGGACTTGATTATGTTCTCATTGATGGTGAGTATGATATAGACCAGTATTGCAAATTCTGATTTAGCTTAGTAACTGAATATACCCAAACACGGATAGACCGTCCTAAACATACGGCTATCCGTTTCTTATTCCGCATTTTTACACAAAAAAAGAACGCAAAAACATTACGGCAAATATCTGAATTCAAAAAAACCAGCAAATAATGTTTATTCTACTGTATTTTCCCTCTCTCCTCCACAAACTCCACCAAACACATATCCTCCACAGCTATCCTAGTCTTGTCCATAAAAACAAGCTCATTAGTATAGCTGTCATAGATTCTCACTATGCCTGTTTTACTCTGATAACTGCCACCGCTTTTTCTCTTATCGGGAACAAAATATGTCACCCTTATCTCAGGGCGTTCATCAAGCATATCAAGCAGGCGGTTGAGATCGTCATTGAGCTTGTTTACCTCGTCCTCGGTCAGCTCCTCCCTGATTTCGGTGTATCTTGCGGTTTCATCAACAGCAGCGTCATAGCCTGTCAAAGCTGCAAAAGGGCTGAACTGCGCCGCCCTGTCTGATATAGACATTTGCGGATAATCGTCATAGTGCGGACGTGAAAACTGCTTTATATCATAATAATTGTCGTACATTGTAAGCCCCACCTTTCATGCCTTGTGACCGCCTATACTGCGGTTGCGCTCTCTTGCCGTGGCTCCCTCAGTATAGTTCGTGCCTTTCAAAATGGCATTTTTTCCATATTTGTGCTTTATCAAGAGCATTGCCTCCTGCAATGCCCTTTCTTTTTCTTCTGCGTTGTTATCAGCATTTGCCGCTTCCGCCATATCAAACAAGCTTATCTGCTCATAGCTCTCAATTTCGGGGATATCCTCTTCTCTTATGACATTACAGGCGGTCAGATTAAGCCGTCTTGCAAGCAAAGTCTTGTCGATAATTCTGTCAAAAAGAGCCATGGTTGCGTCTATTATTTTTCTGGTCGAGGAAGTGTGCCTGCCTAGATTTTGAGTGCCATGGGCGTGCTTTGGTATCTTCCTGCCATAGTGGTCGCAAACCACCTCGCCCGTATAGTGACCGTCCGCCAAGCTTTCTTTATCATACCCCACAGTGAGAACGATCTGATTTGTCACAACGCCCTTATCCACAAGATCAAGGGACAGCATATCAGCCATTTCCCACAGAATAAGCCTTGTGCGCTCATAATTACACGGCTCTTGCAAGACCTGCCCAGAGGAAATGCTGTTGTTTGAGGGGCGGTATGACTTCACGTCAGGTATGGCGGTAGGCTCGATACCCCATGCGTGGTCGATAAGAAGCTCGGTATTTTTGCCGAAAACCTTGTAAAGCTTCCCTATAAGATAATGGTCCAGCGACCAGCGTGAGATATCCCCCATGGTGTAAATACCAAGCTTTTCAAGGCGGCTTGCTGTGCCTGCGCCCACACGCCAAAAGTCCGTGATAGGGGTATGCCCCCACAGCGTTTCTTTGTAAAGCTGTTCGTTCAGCTCTGCGATACGGACTCCGTTTTTATCCGCAGGGATATGCTTTGCCACAATATCCATTGCCACCTTGCACAGATACATATTCGTTCCAACGCCTGCTGTGGCGGTTATACCTGTAGTTTTCAGCACGTCCAAAATGAGCATTTGTGCAAAGCCACGTCCGTCAACGTTATAAAGCCCGAGATAGCCCGTTGCGTCAATAAAGACCTCGTCGATAGAATAGGCGAAAATATCCTCCGGTGACACATATTTCAGATAAATACCGTATATTTTTGCACTCACAGCCAAATATTTCGCCATTTGCGGAGTTGCCACGATATAATCAAGCTCGCAGGCGGGATCAGATAGCTCAGAATAGATATAGCTTTTCTTTGCAAACTGTCTTTTAGGAGCTTTCTGCAAACGCTCCTTATTGACCTGCTCCACACGCTGAATGACCTCAAAAAGCCTTGCCCTGCCTGAAATACCAAAGCTTTTCAGTGACGGTGACACTGCAAGACATATAGTTTTCTCCGTTCGGCTCTCATCAGCCACCACAAGGTTTGTATTCAATGGGTCAAGCTGCCTTTCCACGCACTCCACCGAAGCATAAAAAGATTTCAGGTCTATTGCAACATAGGTCTTTTCCATAGCATCACCGCCTTTTTCCTTTATGTATAATAGTATACCACGAAACTTTCTGTTTTACAATAGAAAATCGAACAAAAGTTCTGAATTTTTAATTAACTCTTTTCATGGCAGTTGACAAAGAAAAAACGTCCCCGAGGAAAACTCGGGGACGTTAGTGTTATATTGGGTTTTAAGACGGCATACAATAGTCTACCAAGCCTCACTGTCATAAGGCTCAATAGGAATATTGTAATTCTCTGTTACCTTATAATACTTATCAGTATCAGTGTCTACCATAAGAACATTTATATCTCCTGTGCTAAGCACATCTCCGTCAATGTAGTAGTGACTCGCTCCGTCATAGTAGATATCGTTAAATCTGCGGTCGCCTGAAATCGTGTTGGTATGGACATGCCCTGCCACCACCTTTTTGTCAAGTCCGTGTATCTTGCCAAGCCGGTGAGGATACTGCTCTGTAAAAATATAATCCTCGGTGCAGTATTCCCAAGCATTGCCCGAATCCTCGTCAATGCCTGCGTGGACAAAGATAGTGTTGCCCTCAACATGATATCTCGGCAGACGTTCAAACCAATATCTATACGAGTCATCAGAGTCATCATATTCGCCGCTGCCTAGCATTTCATTGACCGAAGAAAAACCGCTCATCACCATTTCCTCGTGATTGCCAAGAAGCGCCACCACCTTTCTATGACCATATATATTCTGCAAGCCCATTATCTTTTTAAGCACAGCTATATTGTCCTCGCCGCCGTGGATATAATCTCCCAGAAAGATAAGCTTTGTGTCAGGCTCGTCAAGGTGGTCAATGACAAGTTCCAAAGCGTCGCAAAGTGCTGAATAACAGCCATGGATATCACTCATGCAGTATATTTTCATGCTTTTCTCCTTTTGTATCATTAGTTTGCTTGTATTTAGCTATCAGTTTTTCCATGTTCTCAGATCTTGTTTTGACCTTATCCATAACTAGGTCAAGCATTTTTTCAGGTTTTCAAGCTTATCTTTTATATTTTCCTTTTCTGCCATAGTTTGCCCTCCTATAACAATTATCTCTATAATTATATTGTATCACAGGGAATATATCCCTGTCAATCAGCTATGCCACACGAATTATAGTATTTGAAATTATCTTGAAAAAAACATCTCCTTTCTCGCTTGTTTCAGGGGTGATACTGTTATAAACAAAGGCTGAAACACAGCCGTCTATGCCGTCGCCTTTCATATCCAGGCACTCACGCTCGGCTTTCCAATCGTTTTTGTACGGACTAACATAAAGCACTGCATTGCCACCTATGATAGCATATGGATAACACTTATCCTCACGATACTTCTGAAACTCATCAAACGCCGCCAGAGCCTCTGCTTCAGCTTTTGTGAGCTTCTTTCTGTTTATTCTTCCACTCCCCATTCTGTCCGTCATAAATTTCATGCGCTTTTTGCTTTCTTCCACAAGCTCTTTTTTAGTTGCAAGGACTAGCTTATCATCGCATGAGTACTGCTCCTCGCCCTGCCATATCATAGCCTTTTTGTCATATGTAAAATCTATTGGCAGGACAAAGAACACCAGATTTTTACCTCTGTATGCAAATCTGTCTATCTCAGCTATAGCCCTTTTTCTTGTAGGATAAACGCCTCCGCACATACACAATCTATCATACTTTCTGCCGTCCGTCCTGTTGTATGCCTCTACTCTCCACTTTCTTGCGTCAGCGTCACAGTACATAGAATAATCATCATATATCACCGTCTTTTTGCCATCCTCGATCATGATGACCTGAGTACCATTTCTTTGCTCGTCAAATGGCGGAATGTTATCTGACAATGCCAATCTCTCAATGACCTCTGTGTTAAAAATCTTTGTGTTCTTTTTCATAGCCTTACCTCCGTATCAACTCTGTCTTGACCTTATGTGCTTATTATAGCACCTTTAAGGTTCTGTTTACTGTTCCAAAATGGTCTGTGATGTGGTTTTTTGATTTTATTCCCTTTTCAAGCTTCTGTATATATTATAGCACCAACTTAGTATAGTTTACTGAACCAATTCGGCACAATTATGATATATTCTTTTTTTCTTATATTTTTTTGCGAGATATTTGATAGTGTATTTCTCTTACAATAAACTTTTTTTGCACCTTGTTTTTGCTACAGAAAAATGATATAATAAAAGCATCAAAAAAATCGGCAAGAAGGGAGGATCAGTTATGATGATAATAAGAGACATTGTTGCAGGATAGAAAAAATAGTTTGCAAAAATTAATATGACATTTGAATTTTTGAAGCCACATATTTCAGCGTTGATATTCTAAGACTTGATAATTCAGTTTGAGATTGAATGTACTGAAATTGCAAGAGAATGTGATTTATGAAAAGAGGTCGAGTGCAGTGCCAAACATATGGTACAAAAACAAAGAAACCGATACTATTTGGTGGAAAGATGACCCTACAGTTATCGGAGTGTGGATATTCAGCTTTGACAAAACCACTGAATTTAATATGTTCCATGATTATCCTTATAAATTAACAAAAGAGCAGAAACAGATTTTTGATAAAGAAAATCCCGAATGGGCGGATTTCTTTAAGGATAGAAAATAACAGATACAAGGTATTCATTTTGTAATTAGATAAATCTCAGATACCTAACATAATAAAAAAGCCCACAGACCCGATCACATTGATCGCATCTGTGGGCTTTTGAAATTTTACCACACATCATATATCTTAGCCTTTTCCTCGTTGAAATCATCAGGAAGCGTTCCGATATCCCAGCCGGAATTGGTAGTTTCTATGTAAAGATAATGGCTTCCATTATAATCATAGTATGTACCGGGGGCGTCGTCTGTCGCCTTTACTCCTATTGCAACGTGTTCAGGAAGCTCAATAAAAATGCAGCCATAGCCAAGCTCTTTAAGCAAAGCTCCCAAAAGTATGGACGAGTCCTCACAATCTCCGCACTGGTCATAAAGCGTTTCCAGAGGATATTTTGGAAAATCAGTATATCCCGTTGAGGTCATATCGTCAACATACTCTATGCTCTGCACGAAATTTGCAGTTTCTCTTATAGTCTCAGATTCGCCATAACCACATTGGTCGCAAAGGCTTTTTATTTCGTCTGCAAGCTGTTTTACGAGCTTATGATTATTGTCGTCACTTACATAGTTATGATAATCTTTCACATATGAGTATCTCAAAAGACTATGATAATATTCATACATATCGTCCTGAATATTCATTGATATTTCAAAGGTATATTGTTTGTCATAGCTCGTCCAGTTAAAAGTCCTTTTCGACCATGTGGGGTCTGCAGGTTGAACATAGTCAGGCTTTCGGTCGTCACGAGGCACATATCCGTCCTCATCAGTGACTATGGGTGTTTGCTGAGTAACTGCGGTAGTGGTCTGCTGTGTTGTTGTGGTGTATGTGTCGTATGTATTCAATCCTGGTCTTTTCTCTGGATACAGAAATTCATCAATTGTATTGCTAAATGCAAAATATACGCCCACTGCCACACAAATAGTAATAAGTATTTTCTTCATATGTTTGTCCTGTTTTTAGTTGGTTTACGGCTTTTGTCATATGTACATTATACTACAAGATGGTATAAAATACAATACTATTAGATATACTTTACGAATTTGTTCTTATTTTTGCTATGGTTTGATATTTTGCTAAATAGTTGAAATTTGTGGGGCGGATTTCATTCTCACCTTTCGTGAATTTCTGTTATATTCATAGCATCTGATCTAGCGGAACATTTTTTGTGACAATGAAGATCTATGCCATTGTCGATAGAGTCCCTTATGGCTAGTTTGTGTATGAAAAAAGCACCCGTTAAGGTGCTTAGTTCCGATATTTGGGTATAAAAATACCGCCCGACCTTAGTCAAGCGGTAAAATTATTTATGCCATTTCTCTTTATGCGATAAAGAGTTCCGAACCTGTTTCGATATCGCAAGCTTTCAACAGCACAGTTGTACTTTTTGCAATATCTGACGGGTCATTGTATCTTGTCATTGCTACTGAAACGACTTCATATGTCCTGCCACTCTTATCGTACAACTTTGTACCATTTTTGAGCATTTCACACTTGCCGTCCAAAGTAACAGACAACATATCTCCGATTTTAAATACATCAAGAACTTTAAACATATCAGTCGCCTCCTCTTTCATTATATGCCTTTAATTCACTTTCATACTGTTGCAAAGCAATTTTTGTTTGTTCGACCTCAGCTTCTGTCAACTTATAAGCTTTGTTGTTTCGTAAAAGCTTTTTCTGTGCCTTGATCTCGCAATTAAGTCTTGAAACATAACTTCCGTCATTTTCTCCGTTGCGATATTGTGTTGCGTGGATAAGTTCTTCAAAAACACTGGCTCTGCCTGGATTTTTTTAAGCAATATGGTCTTGTCATTGTAAGTAATAGCCTCAGCATTCTTACTTTTCAGGTAAGCGTCTGTTTCTTCACCATACTGGATAAGACCGCCCTGAGCCTTAAACGCCTTTTCGATTTTATGTAACTGTTTCTTCGGCATAGGCTCAATATAGCCTGCTCTGGCTTTTCTATACATTGCTTCACTTCCTACATTCATTATACCATATTTTTCGTTTTTGTCAACACCGCCGCCATAATACTTCTCCCTGCTATGATCCCTATGCAGCACCTCATTATGCTCCTCAACGAACACCTTTAATTCGTGCTGAGCCTGCCTGAGTTTTCGGTGGTATTCCTTAATGTTCACTCGCTTGCAGTTAGCGTATACGATACAGTTTTAATCCAAACACTTTTCAAGAAAGTCAGTTTAACATCGGTGATACCTTTTATTTTACATAAATAGCTGCATCTTATATTATTTGATCATCTTTTTTCAAACTCACTAATATCCTCATCAAACACAAGATAAGACGAACACTCATTGTTATTTATCATATCTTTTATGTCTTTCAAAGCTTCAGCGTTTTTTATTCTTTCTTTTTTAGAAAAATCCTGCTGGAGCTTTATTATATCCTCCATATCCTCACAAGATAAAAGCTTAATATCATTTCTTCTATCCAGCATACCATATGTACACTTTGTTTTTGATATCTTATTTATCTTCTGCTTTATCAGTTTCATTTCCGGATCACTTGTCCAAGTAATAGAGTGCTTATGATCATATTGATGATTTATTTCACAGCCGCAGTAGTCGCATTTTAATTTTTTATCTACATACAGCGTAAGTCGTTCACCGCCAAAAAGAAGAACATTCTTTGATTCTTTTATTGTGCTTATGCATTTAAGAAACATTCTAAAGGCTATACTGCCGGTCAAGACACCATAAGCTAAAATAAAACAAATTCGTTCTGCTTTTAATGCCACAAATAAGATACATAATATTGAACATATAACTAAAAGGCTCCTGTGTATCCTATCAAAGTCTGGTCTTTCAACAAGTTCCATTTTTACAGACGTTACTCTTGCTCTTATCCTGCTGCCAGGGTGTGTCATTTTATAATCATACATTCTATATATATCAAAAGTATGCCAAGAGCGTTGTTCCTCAAAATATATTCGGATATCATCTATTTCTCTGTCACTTAAAGTTATCTCGGTAGTTTCGTCCTCTTTTATACCAATATCTCTCCGCAGTAACTCTGGAACGACCTTTACAGGTGTTTGTTCTATACTTACCTTTTCCCACCCGATATCCTTTCCACACTCACTGCATATTATCGGCTCTTCTGCCCACATTGTTAAACAATAATTGTTCATTCAAAAACCCCTTTCTTTATATAATGTTTACTTCATTACATTTTGACATTAATTTGCCAAATATATTGTAGCATACATCAAAACGATCTGTCAAATTTAAAAGTGAACAATTTTGGACAGTTGTGCTTTTGTATAATACACATTCCTTAAAGTATACAGATTTCTGGAATATAACAAAAAGAGAATTAATTAAAAAGGCGCAAAAAGTGATATTTGAAGATAGCCAAGAATTCTTGCAAATGCTTTTTGACATAGCAAAAAAAAGAAAGCATATATATTTATCAACGAAAGGTACCCAGAAAAAGATACAAGCAGCACCACGACAGATCACCATAACACTGTTTATAATTATAAATAAAATTGTATTACTTGATATATTTGTTCAACTTATAAGATAAGAAAATAAATGACATATTATATATTCAAAATTAAGAAGATATATCGTTTTATCGCAAATAATAGTTGTTTACTTCCTGTATCACGTTCGCTCTAAAAAAGCAATAGCTCAAGAAGTTTTAAAGATAATGCATTAGAAAGCAACAAATTTTCATTTATATAAACATAAAGCTATAATAAGTAAGCAATAAATAAGAAATAAGGATAAGTGGCTCAGTTTTATTTGATCATATATACTCAGTATGTTTGCTTATTATTGTTATAAGATAAAATAAGAAGAATAAGCTACTCATCATAATATAAGAAGAAAGCACTACTTCTTATATTACAAATAAAGAAGATATATCGTTTTAATGAAAATAATAGTTGTTTCTTTTCCATATCACGTTTGTCCTAAAAAAGCAATAGCTCATGTAGTTTTAAAGATAAAATCAGCCGATCGCACAAACGTATTAGTGCTTCATTGGCGATATTGCTGTAAATCTTAAAGATAATGCATCAGAAAGCAACCAGTTTTCATTTATATAAACATAAAGAAATATATGCTAAACTAAAATTGTACCACTCCGCAACAAAATGCTAATTTAAAAGTGTACCACCAGATTGAAAAAACGTATAATAGAAATAGCGAAAGTGTTATCAAAGTTATTGAGGCGAAAAAAGATGATAATCACAATGGATATATACGCAGAGATAAGAAAGCACCACTTCTTATATTATAAAGGAAGAAGATATATCGTTTTAATGCAAATAATAGTTGTTTATTTTCTGTATCACGTTCGCTCTAAAAAAGCAATAGCTCAAGTTGTTTTAAAGATAAAATCAGCGGATCGCACAAATGCGTTAGTGCTTCATTGACAATATTGCTGTAAATCTTAAAGATAATGCATCAGAAAGCAACCAGTTTTCATTTATATAAACATAAAGCTGTAATAAGTAAGCAAAAAAATAAGAAATAAGGATAAGTGGCTCAGTTTTATTTTAGCATATATACTCAGTATGTTTACTTATTCTTGTTATAAGATAAAATAAGAAGAATAAGTTACTCGGTATCTTTACTTATTCAAGCTTATAACAAAGATACTATCAATAGTGAAATTCAATGTCATTCTTATTATATAATGAGTGTTCAACTTAGATAGTTGATATTTCCTGCCAATCAGTTTGTGCATTATATCTAAATGTGCTTGTTATCTCTTGTCAGAAATGCATGAATTTCAAATAAAATTTTATTTTTTATAAAAAGGATTGACTTTTGAATAAAAATATGATAAGATAAAGTTGTTAAAAGAAGTATAAGTTGAGAGTATCTAAGTTATTTAGATGCTCTTTTTTTGTATCAAATAAAAAAAAGAGAGCTCACATTCGATAAAAAAAGAATGTGGGCTCTCTTTTTGCTTTTTGTCGTTTTTGCGAAATATGACAAAAAAAACATCAGCAATTCCAGCAGGAAACATTTGTTGAAGTAAATTAATACAATAAAAAAATCTGAACATGCTCATGACCCATATTGTGGTATGTCAACTCAACAAAAGTATTTTACATTAAAAAAAACAATATCTTTAATTTGAAATAATTCAGGCTATACTATTTGCTATTGATTTACGTAATAATGAAATTGACAAGCTCAACGATACTAACAAGGAAATACTTGTTTCAAAAGTCCAACATTGCGTTCCTGATTTTCGGAAACGCAAAAAAACAGTTTTGTAAAAAAATATGTAGTTAAATAAACAGTTAAGACTAATAACGTTTTGTATAGTTTACAGGATTATTGTTAAAAATAATGGCCGATGAAACATGCTTTCCTTCAAAATTTAACAAAAGATCTATTCCGTAGATTTTTGTAAAAATGCATCTGACCTTTTTTGTTTTTTGCATACATTATATATCATACAATTGGTATGATGTAGTGTGAGTTTGTAGAAGCTTATCGTTTTTACAAATTTATTGATTAAAAAATCAATAAATACTCCAAAACCGGTGTCACTAATTGATTGTTAAATCAGTTAGTCTGCTTAACCAGCAGCGCTCGGGTTGGCGATATAATCCTGCTGACACTATAAAGGTGTCCACTGAGTATGTCTTTTAAAAGACATGCGTCTTCATTTGGTGGTCGGAGAATGATCCGATTCACTGGCCTTAGCGTGCTGCTAAATAACACCTTTATACTGTTAGTATCAACTGCACTTGACCCCACCCACACACAAAGCAAGAACCATAAAGAGGAGTATTTCGATGAGTAAATTCAAAAGAATAAAGAGAATAATTGATGGTAAAATTATTGAGATAGAAATTGGTCATAATACGTTGCAGTACGTCCTAACAAAAAGATTAACAGGAATGCGTTTCTTTGGTACAAAGAAACATAAACTAAAAATCAAAAATAGTATCAAGAGAGCCAGAATTAAGAATTTAAAAGACAAAGGTTTCTAAGATGAAGAAATTGAAAAGTTTTTAGATGAAATAGTCATTTATAAATGGAGGATATTTACAGAAAGCAGCTTTAATAGATATATTAAAGTAATAAAACAATTTTGTAAATATCTTAAAGAAAAGTTTCAGACAAGTCACCTAACAATGTTCGAGGCTGAAAAATATATACAGGAGTACATTGATGTACGAGAAGCTAGGGGGTTGTCCGCTGATACTCTCAACACTGATCTATCTGCGTTATGCAAGATTTTCGGTCAAAAAATAAGTGACTACAGACACCCTCCTCGCCATGGGGTTCATTTAAAGAATGATCCTACAAAATACAATACTGAAACGGGTGAAACAACTCGTGATGTTGGATTGACCACAGGTTTAAGGCGCCGTGAGCCTGGGCACTTAAAAGTCGATGATATAAAATTCATTGACTTTGAAACTGTTCACATATTCAGTGTGGGTAAGGGCGGTAAGCATAATCGTACTGTATTGAAAGGAATAGTCGCAGTAGAAAAGCTAAAAGAATATATTGATCGTGCTGAAAAAATGGGCAATGATTTTTTGTTGACAAAGGCAGAAGCTCACATCCCAGATGGGCTCCACTATTGCAGGGCTATGTGCGCACAGATTACATATAATGCCGTTTTGCAGGACATGGAAAATGATCCTGCAAAGCGTGCAGAATACATTCAGAAAATCAAGGATGAGTTTAAACGCTGCGGTAGAAAACTCAAAGAGAATCTCGACAAACCTTATCGACTTCGAGGATATAACAGAGAAGCAGCATTATCAATCGGCAAGCCAATTGTCTACGATCGAGTGACAGCGATGTATGTTAGTCTTTTCATTCTACAGCACTTTCGCACGAACACCACTATTTTACATTATTTAGTGAAATAGCGAGTCCAACCAAGTTTATCAACATAAAACGGGTGTGTCGGCGTTGCAGAAATAGTTTCACCATTTACACCAATATGAATAAGCTCGTCTGTCTCATTGACATAAGTTTCAGTAACCGTTTTAACTGCTACTTCACCTGTAGTCTCGTCCTCCGAAAGAACCCTATCGCCGATCTGAATTTCTTCTATCGGTTTTTGCCTGTAGACCGAAAACTATTCAGCAGACCATTTGCCAACGACTTTGTCATTTTTGTCCAAAAGAACCGCTTCATTATTATTCTGCCAAAATAGCTTTCCGAGAAAAGGAGCATAATCCCATTCATCTGGCTTTGTAGTCAAAATTTTCTTATTATAAATCATCGTCCCGCTTTTATCCACTATTTTCATTCCAATGATAACACTATCTACATCATGATCTACATACACACTGGCATTATATTTTCGATTTTTATTCCACTTGCTACTCCATGTCCATATATTTTTATAATCACATGATATTATCATTGATTCAATGTTTTTAAAAGAAATAGTATCTAACAAAAATTCATTTGCCACCACATATAGTCCGTTCATTATAATCTGCAAAGCATCATGTTTTTTTTGTATGGCATTTTTATTTCTAAAACCGGTATAATCATATAATATCCTCACTTCAGCTATACCATCAACGTTAATAATTCTACCGATACTGCATTTGTCCCTGCAACAGCTGACAATAAGTTTGCTAAAAGGGTATTGATTGTTTTTATAGTTCTCAAAATGCAATCTACTAAAAAAAGAAGCTATATTTCTTGTCTCCATAATAAATTGTTTTTTTATTGGGAAGAGTACTTCATGAAAAAAATTTCGGGAGTCATTTAAATACTCTTCTTTTGAACTATAGTTATTACTATCCATCCCATAAACATATGGCTCATAATAAATACTTAACGCTATCTCTTTAAGTTTCATTTAATCCTCCCATGGTCGTGGGCGCTTATGCATGGGTAAATCATACCCTTCATTATGCAATCTCATTGCATTACTACGTTCCCATTCAAGTGCCGCTTTTCTATCGGGCAAATTAGTTTCCTTAACCACAGAGTAATATCTATCATATTCCTCCGCTTTATTCAATTTGTTTACTTGGCGATTTGCTCTTTTAGATGTTCCATTCTTATTCAACATGCTTCCACTTATGCCAGTTTTAACAGGTTCGTTGTTTGTCGAATCATATATTTCATATCCATGTTGAGCTTTTTTGCTTTCCTTTGAATTTCCATGTGGCTCTTTAACTAGGTCATCTCCACACCCATTATGAACAAAAATGCCATTTTCGCCCACAAAGTAAGTATGGAAATCCTCAACCTCAAAGTTATAAACCTTGATAGGTGATTCAAGAATTTCGTGCTGAACCCATTCAACGGTTACAAGCTCGCCATTGCTGAGAACAAGAACATCTCCTGCTCTCAGGCTTCTTGCAAGTGTCCAACCAAGCTTATCAACATAGAACGGGTGCGACGGCGTAGCAGAAACAGTTTCGTCGTTTACTACGATAAAGCCATATCTATTATAGGGATAATTTAGAACAGTAATCTACAATATACTGCTCTAAATTCTTAATGAAGCGTGATTAAGAAAAGATTATCTTTATAATGCCATACATTTTTGCCATTTGTCATCCCCCATTAATCTATCTATAACGTGGCTTAATTCCCAAACTGCGCAGACCTCCAAATTCTTACATTCTTCATAAGTAGATGGAACAATATCACCGTTTGCATAGTAAATGGAATACTCACCAGATATACAATCTCTTATATATGTCGGTGGAGAAGTTACCTCACTTTCAGTCACATATGGTCTTTTTTCAACATACTTCATTAGGGAAACAGAACTATTATAAACCCCCACAATAAAGGCATAATCTTCAGTTTTCGGCAAATCCTTTTCATTCTTACCAATATGCCTATAAAATGCAACATCAGCATATTTGAAAATTCTTCCGAATCCATACTCACCATTTGGAAGCTTAAAAGCTCCGACATTCCCAACTATTCTCCTCATATCAACTCACCAAATTCATCTGTAGCAGATTTCATGTATCGATTCTTTTTCTTGTTATTAGGACTAATACCATTAATTGCGTTGCCTGATGTTCCTCTTTGAGATTTAGCACCACCATTAGAGTCTATCAACTGCTGCTCTCGACCACGGATAGCATCTTTATTGGTACTTGATTTATCAAGTGCCGCTGGTCCAAATCCTTTGTCATTCATATGATGCTTCTTATCTCGCCTTGAAACATTTTCTTTAGGTGTCCCATAGCCACTTGTTCTGCCAGAGTATACTTCTCCAGTTTCAGGATTTGTTTTAGTGTATGTTTGATATGTCTTTTCATTTTTACAACCTTGATTATGAACCCAAACTCCACTTTCACCAATAAAATAAGTATGGAAGTCTTGAACCTCAAGATTATAAACATTTACAGACTTTTCAAGTATCTCGTGCTGAACCCATTCAACAGTTACAAATTCACCATTAGAAAGTACAAGCACATCGCCTGCACGAAGTGAACGTGCTAAAGTCCAACCAAGTTTATCAACATAGAATGGGTGTGTCGGCGTAGCAGAAATTGTTTCGCCGTTTTCTTGTTCAATAAGCCCTGTTACGTATACAAAATAAGTTATATCATCTCTAGAATATGAGTAAACATATTATTGTTAATTTTAAATTTAAATAATAATGCCATTTCCCATTTTCCAAAACTTCAATTCTTCATCTGTTAAATGCTCCATATCAAATTCACTTAACATATAATAATATCCATTGTTAAATTTATCCAGATAACCAATATTCGAGTTTTTGATTAGCTCTATTGCCTTTGAGTTTATATCATCAGAACAATAAATTCTCCAAAATATGAAATCATAATTGTTTTTTCCCCTTCTTACTTCTTTTGATATTAATCTAAACTCATCTGTATTTACAAAAGCGTAATCAGGTTGGCTTCTTAATATCATTTCTTTAAACAACTTATCATATTTTTTTATGTTTTCCTTGTCACTCATGTTAATGCTTGACGGTAATTCAACTTTTAGAACAAAATACCCATTAATTAAAAACATATTGTTAAGAATATAACCACATGAAACATCTTCATTTTGAGATGAAAAAAGGCATACTGCATATTTCGACTTAAAATGTTTTTGAAGTTTTTCTGGAACATTAATGTATTCTTCCGCCTTATTTTTAGACCAAGCAGTGTAATAATGTGGATATATTTCTGAATATTCCAGCTTAACATATTCGAGCATTTCACAAACTACTTCAAATACTTGAAAATCATTATTTTTAGATATTGGAATATAAAAATTTAAATTATAGTTCATTTTCCCCTCGCTTATGGCTTGAATATAACGGCAATATTGTCGTAACCTTGCAAAATATTTGAGATTGCATTATAACTCTTTTCTGATTGTACATACCATTCAATGGCAGTACCATCCGCAGCAATTGTCTGCCTTGAAGCTTGATCCAATAAAGAGTCCTTGCCTTTAAACCAAGAATAAAACTTACCATCTTTATTCACAAAATTATCATAATTGCCTTTAGCCTCTATTAACGTGCCATTTCTATAGCCATCAAATTTCACTCCATTTTGAACCCATGCCTTACCAGATTTCCCAGTAATCTTTTCTTGATAAGTTCGAGAATTTTCACTCATACTTTCATTTACTTCTTCCCATTTTCCACACCCATTATGAACAAAAACCCCATTTTCACCCACAAAATAAGTATGGAAATCTTCAACCTCAAAGTTATAAACCTTGATAGGTGATTCGAGAATTTCGTGCTGAACCCATTCAACTGTTACAAGTTCACCATTTGAAAGTACAAGTACATCGCCTGCACGAAGTGAACGTGCTAAAGTCCAACCAAGTTATTGATAGCAATTATTTTTACAATCCTAATTATACTATAAAATCTGTAAAAAATCAATAACCGAATACAGAAAAAGCAGACGTGGCAAAACGTCTGCTCAGCTATTTGGAGCAAGCAACGGGAATCGAACCCGCATCCCAAGCTTGGGAAGCTTGTATACTGACCATTGTACTATGCTTGCAAAAAGGCAATACTAAAATATATTGCCTTAGAGCAAAGCCTGTTACCACGGACTTTGCTCATTCTTGTATTTTTTATTGTATCTCATCTTTAAACGCCAAGATGTGAACCCCACGCAAGCCCCGAGCGTATTGTTGAAAACATCATCAAATTCGCAAAGCCCTCTGCCTGTGATATACTGCGTTATCTCGATACCTGCTGAAAAGGCAAGGGACATAAGAAAAACTTTTTTGAACTTTGTGATACCGCAAAGATACGGCAGCAAAACACCCAAGGGGATAAACATTGCAATGTTTCCGAATATCTGTACCAGCCAAAAATCCCGCAGATACTTGATGCTTATGTTCTCAAAAAGATTTCGCACCTCCCAGAAGGGCATAAGTTCCGCCTGACGTTCTCCCCACTGTCGGTCTATGAGTGTGAGCCAGAGGACGGCAAAGATGTACACTGCAAACAGCGATGTAAGTATTTTTCTCTTTTTACTCCACCGTAACGCTCTTTGCAAGATTTCTCGGCTTATCAACGTCATAACCCTTTCCTACTGATACATAATATGACAAAAGCTGAAGCGGTACTACTGAAAGGCTTGCCGCAAAAAGGTTATCTATCCTTGGAGTGTAAACTGTGAAGTCAGCAACGTCCTCCATAGCATAGTTTCCATAGGTAGTAAGTCCGAAAAGCTTTGCTCCACGGCTTTTTACCTCGACCATATTGCTTATGGTCTTTTCATAAAGTGCAGACTGTGTTACCACGCTGAACACGACAGTTCCGTCCTCGATAAGGCTGATAGGGCCATGTTTAAGCTCACCTGCCGCATAGGCTTCGGAATGAATATAGCTTATTTCTTTGAGTTTAAGGCTTCCCTCCATACCTACTGCATAGTCTATACCTCTGCCGATAAAGAATGCGTCCTTTATATTCACTACCTTTGAAGCAAACCACTGCAAGCGTTCCTTATCCTCGAGAATTTTCTCTATCTTTTCAGGGATAGTATTGATCTCCTCAACGAGCTGAGCAAATCTTTCGTCGGATATCTCCCCTCTTGCTTTTGCAAACTGCATTGCAAGGAGATATGCGGCAACAAGCTGACAGCTATAGGCTTTTGTTGTTGCGACGGATATTTCAGGGCCTGCGAGGGTATAGAAGACATTATCGGCTTCTCTTGCGATCGATGAGCCAACAACATTTACGATACCGAGAGTTTTTACTCCTTTATCCTTACAAAGTCTTAATGCTGCGAGGCTGTCGGCAGTTTCGCCCGACTGGCTTATGATGATAGCGAGGCTATTTTTTGCAAGCTTCATTTGTCTGTATCTGAACTCAGAAGCAAGTTCCACACGGACAGATAGTGAAGTCAGCTCTTCGATAACATACTGAGCCACCATACCCACATGGTAGGCAGAGCCGCAGGCAACTATATACACCTGCTGGATATTTTTCATATCCTCGTCAGAAAGTCCGACGCTTTCAAAGCTAATATTTCCATCTGCAAGGACAGAATTGATAGTATCCTTTATTACCTTTGGCTGTTCGTGTATTTCTTTGAGCATAAAATGCTCATAGCCGCTTTTTTCTGCAGCTTCTGCGTCCCACTCGATAGTTTTCATTTCTTTCTGTATTTCTTCGCCATCGAGATTGTAGAAAGTAACTGCGCCCTTTGTAAGTTTTGCAAGCTCCATATTGCCTATATAGTAGACATTTCTTGTATACTTAAGTATTGCAGGAACGTCAGAAGCGAGGTAGCTTTCACCGCCTGTTACTCCTATTATCATAGGGCTGTCTTTTCTTGCGGCATATATTTCTCCGGGATAGTCCTTGAACATAACAGCGAGGGCATAAGAACCACGGATACGGACGAGTGCATGATTAAGAGCGTCAACAGGAGTACCCAGGTACTTTTTGTAATAATAGTCGATAAGCTTTACGGCAACTTCTGTATCAGTTTCTGACTTAAAGGAATATCCTTTTTTGATAAGCTTTTCACGAAGCTCCTGATAGTTTTCGATAATACCGTTATGTACGGCGATAACATTTTCATCGTCGCTGCAATGAGGGTGAGCGTTTACAGTTGACGGCTCGCCATGGGTAGCCCAACGGGTATGGCCTATACCGCAGGTGCCTTTTACAGCTTTGCCGTCGTTAGTCATTTCCTTTAGGACTTTCAGCTTACCTTTAGCCTTTACGATCTCAGGCTCTGCGTCACCGTTTCTTACAGCGATACCGGCAGAGTCATAGCCTCTATACTCAAGCTTAGACAGGCCGTCCAAGAGGATCGGTGCTGCCTCGTTATTTCCAGTAAATCCAACAATTCCACACATAACAGTGTCTCCTTTTAATCTCTTCTAAATATATCTCTTGTATACACCTTGTCCTCAACATCATCAAGGCAAGGATCGTATCTGTTTGCAATGATTGCGTCAGACATTTCCTTGAATTTTGCAAGGTCATTCACCACGACACTTCCGAAGAAAGTTTCTCCGTCTTTTAGCGTAGGCTCATATATGATGACTTCCGCACCTTTAGCCTTAACACGCTTCATAACACCCTGTATTGAAGACTGACGGAAGTTATCACTATTGGATTTCATTGTTAAGCGGAATACTCCAATAACGATCTTCTTTTCAAAATCTGCATTCCATTCGCTATTTGAACTATAATAGCCAGCCTTATCAAGAACTCTGTCAGCAATAAAGTCTTTTCTTGTTTTATTAGATTCAACTATAGCAGACATCATATTCTGCGGTACATCTTCATAGTTTGCAAGCAACTGTTTTGTATCCTTTGGCAGACAATATCCACCATATCCAAAGCTTGGATTGTTATAGTGTGTACCGATTCTTGGGTCAAGGCACACACCGTCAATGATCTGCTGAGTATTAAGTCCCTTCATTTCAGCATAAGTATCAAGTTCATTGAAATATGAAACTCTGAGTGCGAGATATGTATTTGCAAAAAGCTTAACGGCCTCGGCTTCTGTAAAGCCCATAAACAGCGTATCAATATTTTCCTTTATTGCACCCTGCTGGAGAAGCTCTGCAAATGTATGAGCAGCTTTCACAAGTCTTTCGTCATTCATATCTGTGCCAACGATAATTCTTGACGGATAAAGATTATCATAAAGAGCCTTTGATTCTCTCAGAAATTCAGGGCTGAATATGATATTCTCACTGCCCGTCTTTTCACGAATACTCTTTGTATATCCTACAGGGATCGTTGATTTGATGACCATAATTGCATTGGGGTTATATTTCATGACCAGTTCGATAACAGCCTCAACTGCACTTGTATCGAAGAAATTCTTCTTACTATCGTAATTAGTTGGCGCTGCAATAACTACAAAATCGGCGTCTTTATATGCTGATTCTGCATCAAGAGTTGCTGTCAGGTCAAGTTCCTTTTCTGCAAGGTATTTCTCGATATAGTCATCTTGGATCGGTGACTTTCTGTTGTTGATAAGTTCTACCTTTTCGGGAATAATGTCAACTGCTGTTACTGTATTATGCTGTGCAAGCAATGTTGCAATTGACAGTCCTACGTATCCTGTTCCTGCTACTGCGATTTTCATAAAAGATCTCTCCCTTTTATATCTTATAGAAATTTTTATACCATTCAGCAAATTTTCTAAGTCCCTCTCTAAGACTTGTACTCGGTTTAAAACCAAAGTCATTTTCCAATGCACTTGTATCGGCATATGTTACAGGTACATCGCCTGGCTGCATTGGAACAAGCTCCTTATGTGCATCAAAATCATAATCCTGCGGCAATACTCCTGCACTGATAAGTTCTTCACTGAGGATCTGCACAAAGTCAAGAAGATTTTCAGGGTTATTGTTTCCAATGTTATATATTTTGTAAGGAGGCACAGGAAGTCCGTCATCACCATTTTTCTTTTCAGGTGGACTCATCATGACACGCTTTACACCCTCAACTATATCATCAACATATGTAAAGTCACGCTTGCAATTTCCATAGTTGAAGATCTTGATAGTTTCGTTATTTACAAGCTTATTTGTGAATCCAAAATACGCCATATCAGGACGACCAGCAGGACCATAAACTGTAAAAAAGCGGAGTCCTGTTGACGGAATATTATACAGCTTTGAATAGGCATGAGCCATAAGTTCGTTACTTTTCTTAGTCGCTGCATAAAGGCTTACAGGATTGTCCACCTTATCATCTGTGCTGAATGGAACTTTTTTGTTTCCTCCATATACGCTTGACGAGCTTGCGTAAACCAAATGCTCAACGGGATGATTTCGACAAGCTTCAAGAATGTTATAGAAACCTATGATGTTTGATTCTATATATGCATCAGGATTTGTGATACTGTAACGAACGCCTGCCTGAGCTGCAAGATTTACCACAATATCGATCTTGTTTTCTGTGAATATTTTTTCTATCAACGCTTTATCAGCAAGATTGCCTTTGATAAACGTATACTTGCACTTCGGCTTTAATTCTGCAAGCTTCTCTATTTCAGCAAGACGATATTCCTTTATTGAGACATCATAGTAATCATTTACGCTGTCAAAGCCTATGATGCTTATTTCTTCATTTGTTTTCAGAAGCTCTTTTACAAGGTTGCTTCCGATAAAACCGGCTGAGCCGGTGACTAAGATTGTTTTGTTGTTTATTTGCACATTTACTTGTTTCATAATCCAAAAACTCCATTCACTAGTATATATGCCTTCTACACCTCAGCTTTATTCAACTTTTTTAGCCTTTTCCCAGCATATCTCTGCCTTTTTTTGCAATCTTTTCCGTTTATAAACTTTATTAAATCTATAAATTTTCTAAATAATACCGTATCATTAGGAATATCTCCTTTTATGCATATTCCTCCCCACAAAATTTGGGATTTCACATGATAATCCTTTGTCGTAAACATAATTTTTCTGTCATATGGCAATTTATCAAACTCTATTATTTCCTTCATACTGCAATAGTTTTGTTCGGAAAATTTAAATACGATATTATTCCAATTAATTCTTTTGCTTCTTCTTTTCCATTTTTCTAGTGCTTCTTGTTGAGATTTATAATGTAAAAAAACTATCTCAACATCATCCAAAACGCCAATAGGGCAAATAGTATTTCGTTCTACCAAATTATCTTTGTGTTTACTTTCGTCAACAGAAATGAATTGTAGTTCTTGATCAATATAATATTTCAAGTTTTTACAAAATTTCACATAATCATCTGCAAAAAAGTATAATCCAATTGTAGGTGATAAATATTCAATTCCTAAATAGCGATACACATGTCCACCCCAACAGTTATTTGAAATAATTGTCACGTTTTTATTTGACAACTTTCGGTTTCTATACTTTCCTAAATATATATTCATTTTTTCTCGAGTTTTCACCCGAACTGCGTCCTTAAATTCCTTATATGTCACTACGATCCACTCCTTCCCCCCTATAATCCATTACTTTTTATTATTCAAATCTTTCTTTATCTGTGTTGTACTGATTTCTGGTGTTCTAGGTAAATATACTACTTCGCATCCTTCATCTTTCAAAAAATCAAACTTTCCCTTCCAATCATCGCCAATAACAAATGTATTTATGTGGTATTCATGAACATCTGTTTTCTTTTGTTCCCATTTTTCTTCTGGTATTACAAGATCTACATATCTAATAGCCTCTAATAATGCTTTTCTTTGTTCATACGAAAAATAACATTTTTTCTGTTTTTCATTCCAATTAAATTCATCGGTTGAGAGACAAACAATAAGATAATCACCCAAAGCTTTTGCTCTTTTTAACAAATTAATGTGCCCATAATGTAATAAATCAAATGTTCCATAGGTTATTACTCTTTTCATACTATATGTACTCCTTTTCACTTTATTTCTGAAGTTTTAATACACGCATCAACATAGCTAATGTTTCTTTAAAATATTCACTTTTAAATGAAAATGCTATTATCAAAATTCCTGAAATTATCACAGATAGAATTCCTTTCAGAATCATTGCTATCACTGGATTCCAAGCTGGAATGCAATTACAGATAGCCGAAATAACTCCAATAATCACTATTCCTTTTATTAAGTCGCTTCCCATATCTTTTAAATACTTGTATGAAGTAACTTCGAATGCAACTTTACTTATAACAATACCTTTATGAATAAATGTAAAAATAACTGTTGGTATAGTAAGTCCCAATAATATTCCTTCCATTCCCCAAACCTTTCCAGCACCATAACCACACGCTATTGCTAAAACGGCTTGTATAATCATCACTCCTGCGTCACACCTATGAAGTCCCATTGCATTTTGAACTGAAATAATTGGAATATCCAATAAATATATCAACATACTAAAAACCAAAATCAACACACAAGAAAAACTTAAAACAAAATTTGATCCAAAAACTATGTATATAAAATCTTGAATACATGCGATAAATCCTGCACAACAAATAAACGCTAAGGAATTCATAACAAAGCAGCTCTTCCTATATACACTGTACATTCTTTTTTTATCATTTTCTGTCGCCAAATTACCAAAGCTAGATGTAAATGCGCCTCCCATTTGACTAAACAATAACTGAACTGTACTAATAACAAGTTGATAATTACCATAATAACCAACAATAGATATATTTCCTAGTAACATACTAATCAGAATACTATTGGCAGAATTTTGTACTGTTACTGATGTTTGATTTATAAAAAGTGGCTTTATTGTCCTAAATATTGCCCATTTTTTCTCCTTTTCAAGTTTCACCGCCTTCATTTTTCTTAAATATGGATGCCGTTTATTTACATATATATTGCAGATCGCATTGCTGCATATTTTTTCTCCGATAAGAAATAGTAAAAAATACAAATATTCATGCGTTAAAACAGCAGATACGATTGCCATTCCTCTAAAAATCACTTGGCTAATAGTTGTAGACATTATACTAATACGATTATTTTGTTCAGCGTATAAAATACTTCTTTTATAATAAGCCAAATAATTTGCAAAAAAAGATAACGCAAAAAATAAGAAATAAATATGTACTGCTTTCATATCAATCGTTGTTGATACAATGCTTCTTAAAAAGAAAACATCTACAATTAAGCCTACAGTCAGAAAGGCAAATGCAATTCCTAAATATAGTTGCCGATAAAAAGATATTAATTTTTTTATGGTATTGTCATCTTTATTTTTTACAGGTTCATATAAATGAATGACCATTGCTGAGCTAACACCAGTTTCCATAAGAGCCATAACATTTATTGTATTTTGAAAGAGATTATGCAAACCATTAATTTCTTCTCCTAAAGCGCGTACAATAAAAATACGCACAGCAAAATTGAGGGCAACTGTAACAAGTGCTGACAACATTCCCCAAATACTATTTGTAATTGAATTATACGTTCTTGATTTTTCTTTCATTAATTAACCTCGGTTTCTTATTTCTCTTCTGTTTATTTCAGACTAACCCTCTCAACAAACCAGAATATAACAAACATAGGGATTATTCTAATATATAACCAACTTAAACTAATTGTCATATTTAGTATTGTTCCAAGACCAAACCATACAGCATACAAAATACTATATGCCAAACGGATGTAAAAAGAGCCATTCTCCGTCTGTCTATTCAACTAAGCAAAAAAATACAATAGAAAAGCACCACAAAATTACATATTTATTCTTTACACTTGAGATAATGACATAAAAGATGCTATATTAAATTGTTCGAAAAATATATTTTTTTACATATAAAGTTTACCTTCCCCGCTCATATTTGCATGCAAACGACAATATTATAATCGAAACTATAACGATACAATAAAATGGATGATTTATTACATAATAAAAGTTCCTTCTTGGAAGTGTAAAAAATTCAAACATCAAAATTGTAGCCGTATATTTTGAAAAAAAATTTTCTTTTGTCACTGCCAATAATTTTATAACCATAATTCCGATAATAAATATTGCTAGAAACCCAAAATTTCCAAAGTTTGCATATGCTTCTGCACATAATGAATAACCTGTTCCAAATGTATAATCATACTCTGTACTAATCCAATTTAATGGTTCTATAGCTTTGGAATTCCACATACTAATTGTTCCAGTTGGATCAAGACTTGCAGGAATAAATCCTGCTAATATTGAATAAAGATACGATTTTCCATATAAAAATGAATATCTTTGCGGACACACACGCATAATCAATGTTAGTGGAAAAAAACTACTTCCCAATTCACCCAATACATCAGAAAAAATGGAAAACAACCCCGATGCTGAAAAAGCTATACCCTCACGAAAGACCTTAATAAAAGCAATTAAAAACACTGTCAAAACAATAGTCACAATGCCAATCAAATACTTTTTTATAGAATTTCTATTTTCACCTTTGTAGCGAAAATTAACTATCATAATTATTAAAATTCCAGCTATACCACTTGTTCTATCTCCACACATTGCTGTTGCTAACGACCAAATAATAACTAACATTTCTATAATTTTGTCCATTTGACGATTTTCTGAATAAATAAGAGTTAATACTGAAAATGGGACAAAAAAATATTCAATCAATCCCAATATAGACGGCACACTAGCATCAAATCTTCTTGCACCCTCATAATATCCTGTCGCAAATGCCATCATTTTCATAGCAAGTAGGAGAAATGCAACAACCCCAGTTACATACATAAACATTTTGGCAATATTAAAAATTGTATGTTTAGAAAAAATATTAACATTATTGAATCTAAAAGGAGTTATTCTATTTATCCAAGCTCCTGCAAGAAATAAAGCACCTACACATCCAAATTCATATTGTATGGTTTTCAAAATCGTTCCTACTTCATATTGCATTAGATAGAAATAATTGTATTCCCCCCCAAAGCTAAACACTAAAAAAAGCCCAAAATTAAAAATAATAAATGCAATTAAAAATAGTGCATAATTTGATACATAACTGCCAGAAAACTTGGCAAAACTGATATATTCAATACTCATTAGAGCAACTGCAATAAATGTACATATTCGAACTGAATCATATGACGTATCTTTAAAGCTCAAATATCCCATCCAGAAATAACCTATTAATGTAATTGCCAACGTTAACATAAAATACTTAAATCCATCAACCGAAAACATAACTGGCGATTTATATATGTTTTTCACTCCAATCTCGTCATTTCTAAGCATTATCCATACCAGCCTCTAATATAGAGTTTGCTTGTTTTACCCTTTCACTTTTATAAAATACTTCTTTTGACTTTACTGCTTGCTCTTTCCATTTTTTTATTTGTTTTTCATTTTCGAGAATTTTTGTCAAGCCTTCGCATATGTCAACCTCATCATTTTTCAACACTTCACCACATCTAGACAATTCTTTCAATTCTTGTGCCCCATCAACGTTAACTGATATAACTGGAATACCTAATAAAGCTGCTTCTTGACATGAAGTACTAAAACCTTCTCTATAAGAACAACAAAAATATAAATCGGCAGCCTTTACAAACTTATATGGATTTTTCTGTTTTCCTGGCATTTTTACAAATTCATCTAAAGAGTTAGCCTTTATATATTGACGCATCTTTTCTTCTTCACTGCCACCGCCAATAATCCAAAACTCAACATCTTTAATTTTTTTTACAATTTCTTTAATACATGACAAATAACGCATAAAAGCTTTGTCCGGAGCCAATCGTGCAACAGTTACAACGCTATACTTATGGCTTTTCGTAATAGGACAAGCATCCTTAGCTGCTTCTATAATAGGAATTTCATCAATAATATTATAACAATAATCACACATTGAACGGTCAAATCCCGCACTAATCATCTTATCTCGTCCAGCTTTTGCTACATTAATTACTTTTGGAAACTTTTTGTAATATTCTCTTAATATCATTTTTGAATCATATGTGTGCATCCAACATAATTTATTAGGGTTAGGACTTACTGCAATACATTTAGTCGGTATTCCAAATTGAAAAGCGACCTCCAAATCATACTTTTCTTTGACAAATTTCTTATATATCTTTTCTGGCGGTATTAAATTTATAAGTTTATCAAACCCTCTAAAATAAAAATTGTATCCAGGTATAACTTTTATTTTATTCATTATCGGTGCTGCAAATTCTTGATTAAATTCATATATTGCAAGTAATGAAATGTCATATTCATTCTCATCAAGATTAGCAATTAAATTCCGTAATACTGTCGCCACACCATTTGAAAATCGGAAATGGTTAGTAACAAATAATATTTTTTTTTTCATACTTCTACCTCACCACTTATATCTTTACTTTTCCAATTGAATCATCTGCAAACATTTTTTCTCTTTCTGGTTTTCTATCATACGGAAATTTGTATAGTAAGTTCGGCACCAGATTTGCAATAGTTTTCACTTCTTTTTCCCATTCTTTGTGTACTCTAAATACTTGTGTATTCTCAATTGAATCTTTTGGGTTAAAATGTTCTTTTTTATGTATATGCTGTTCTTTCTTTAAGCCCAAAAAAGTTTCAATACTATTTACGGCGTTTTCATAATCATATACCAAATCTTCAAAATGAACTCTCTTTGCATTAGGATTCTTAAAGTCCTCTACTAAAGTATTTTTCCACTCTTCCGAAAAAGCTATCATATCTGTTGGAAAATGAACACTACTTTTTCTAAATGCATTATTTGACCATATATGCTGATCCAAAATATATAAATCTCTCGGATCTCTATCGACAATTATCATCTTAAAATTATCATCAAAACATTTTTCAAAATCGTCTATTTGACCTGGCCAAATTATATGATCAAAGATTTTTACTTCATTTTCTGTTCCATTATCAAAAAGCGAAAAATATCCAGACGTAAATTTTTTAGCCGCATCATATAATTCTTTTTCACTTGGTAATGCACAGTAAGCATCTTCTTTATCATATATATATTTAACTCCATAATTTGAAAATCGTCTTTTTTGTGCTATATGGAGAGCAACTTGCGCTGTCGCTTTCAATAATGAAAATCGTGTTTTAACAATGTGATTTGTGGTTTTATCCTCCCTTTTTTCTGCGATACTTTCAACAAATTCATATACCAAATCCATGAATTTATTACCAAACATCTTCTGATAAGAGCCAAACCACACATAATTGTAATCATTCAATCGTTTCATTTCTGTTATGAATGTACTAATCACTTTATCAGATGTGTACAATGTATTTCCTCTTGATAACAGTGTACACACATCATACAGTCCACCATGATGATATAGAACATTATGCTCATAAGATTGATTTTCAAAAGGGACAACTCGTACATTTTCATATTCCTTTAATAAATCAACAACCGCTGATGAACCGGTTCCAAAATATCCTGTGACTGCAACATTTATTTTAGATTCCATATATGCATCCTTCCTATTTTCCTTGGTGCATTTTCTTATACTTAACAAGTAACCTATGCGGAACAATTATAGCTAAAAGCTCTTTGTAAGCATACACATCATATTTTCTTGATAATCCCATTTTTTTTCGCCATATCTTGTGTGTTCGATAGTTATTTAACCTATACTTTGCTTTTATTTCTTTTATTTTGTCTCGATCCTCATAATAATCAAACAAGACATCTGGCAATATATACCCCTTATATCCACAAGCATACATTTTGCACCAAAGATCAAAATCTTGGCCTCGCATTGTCCGTTCACAAACAGTATACATTCCTGCTGAAACCAACGCTTCTTTACGCATCATCACTGTTGGGTGTGTAAAAATATTACATTTGATAATATCTTCCTTAGTTAATTCTCCACCCTGTCCATATGTATTCCAAATTCCTGCATTATCAAAAGTGTTTCTGCACGTTCCTACAATTGCATATTCCTGATGCTTATCCAAAAAATTGTTTTGCTTTTCAAATCGGTTGGCATGAGAAATATCATCATCATCCATTCTTGCAATATACTCTCCCTTGGAGATATTTATACAGTTATTCAAAGATGATGCCAAACCACAATTTGACTCATTTCTTGTTAAAATAACTCTGTTATCCTTTTCTGTATAACTTTTTATTACTTTAATAGTTGCATCTGTTGAACAATCATCACATATAATCAACTCAAAATCTGCAAAAGTTTGATTCAATATGGAATCAATTGCTCGTGGCAATGTCTTTTCTCCATTATGTACACCCATTATTACAGAAATCTTCGGCATCCTTCCAACCTCACCCATTTACCTTACTGTTTTACATAAACTATTTCTATGTTCAGTCAGTCTTTTAAATAATTCATTTTGCTCATATTTTTCTTCTACATGCTGCCTTGCATTGCAACCATATTTTCTTACTTCTTCTGGATTATCAATACAATGTTCTATCGTACTAATAACTTTATCAATATTTTTTGCTGGTACAGACCACCCATCAACATTCGGTTCTATAGTATCTACCTGTCCTGGTACATCTGTAACTATTCCCGGCAGTCCCATTGCTGCAGCTTCAATAACAACCAAGCCGAATCCCTCTCTATAACTTAATGAACAAAATACATCCATTGCACTATAATATTTTTCAACTTTATCTGTCCAATCAACAAAAATTACATGTTTGGACCCCTCAGCCCATTTACGCAACTCAGCCTCTATGGTATTAGCATCATCAAACATACCAATCATTAATAAATATGCATCCTTTTTCTTAACAACTTCTCTAAAAGCTGACAATAATTCATTAGCACCTTTGTCCCTTGTTATTCTACCAACATATCCGAATACTGGTGCTCTTTCTGTAATTTTTAGCTCTGATCTTATTTCTTCTCTCCATTTTTCTTTTTTTTCTATGCAATACTTATTCAAATCAACACCACAGGCACTACCATTCCATATAACTGAAGCCTTTGATGACGGATACAATTTTTCACTTATACTAAATCTATAAATTGAATAACTTTCACACTCGATTACCGATGACTTTTTGCAAACTATTTTTTCAATTTTTTTTAAAATCATACGCTTAATGCCACCATCAAATCCCATATACCTAATTCCCCACTGGCAATATAAGCGATTTGAACATTTTGCTCTTTTTGCCGCTATTGATGCATACAATGCAGCGTTTGGTGTTGAATATTGAATAATATCAAATTTATTATCTCTAAATATTCTTGTCAGTTTATTAATTACTGATAAACCCTCCAATCCCACTCCTCTTTTCATAGGAACTGGGATATAATGTACTTGATTATTGCACAACTCATACATACCCTCATCTGTATTGCAAATAAAGGTTACGTCATAATCGTTATTGACCAAGTAATCTTTAAACTGTAATAAAAATGACTTTATTGTTATAGAAACAGTCGTTACAAAGCATATTTTTTTCATTCTCTTACTCCTTTATCAAACGCTTCGCTGGTACACCAATATATGTCCCCTCTTCTTCTAAATCTTTAATTACAACCGCTCCTGCTCCTACTATACAGTTATCGCAAATACTTAAATTATTCAGAACAATTGCCCCTGCCCCTATCCAGGTTTTCAAACCAATATGCACATTGCCTGCAACATGTGCACCCACTGATATATGAACAAAATCATCAATTATCCCATCATGATCAACAGACGCTCCCGTATTCACAATACATCCTTTACCTATTTTGGTATCTGAATTAATTACAGCACCTGCCATAACTACAGTTCCCATTTTAATTTCTACTCTTCTGCTAACTACAGCTTTTGGGTGAATTAACGAAACTATATTACATTGTATATTCTCTAATTTTTTTAAAACATTTTGTCTAGCAAGTGCATCTCCTATTGCGACAATAAAGTCCCAAGATAAATACTCTTCAATATTTTCAGTTGTCCCTTTTACCGCAAATCCAGCACACTCTGTTACCCTTTTATCATCATCCAGAAAAACGATTTCGTCATACTGATTGTTTAGAGCTATATCTGCAATGACCTTTCCATGCCCACTTGCACCTATTATTACTAATTTTTTCAATTGGGAGTCTCCCATCTTGCCACTACACCTTTCGGAGTACCCATAAATTCTTCCATAGTTGATGATGATTCAGAGCAAATACCCTCATGCTTCACGACAGTTTTTATTGTCGATAAGATAATCTTAATATCTTCTTTAAAAGTAATATGAGTTGTATACCATACATCCATTGCAAACTTATCTTCCCATGAAACTGCATTTCTTCCATGTGCCTGAGCATACCCTGTTAATCCAGGTTTTACATCATGTCTATGATGTTGAAACTCGTTATATCTTGGCAAATACGCAACAAGCAATGGTCTTGGTCCTATAAGACTCATATCACCCTTTAAGATATTAGCCAATTCAGGCAATTCATCAAGAGAAGATGCTCGTAAAAAACGTCCATATTTATTTAATCTAACTTCATCAGGCAATAAGTTTCCTTTTTTGTCTTTCCGGTTATCCATTGTCCGAAACTTTATTAATTTAAAAATCTTTTCATTTTTTCCCGGACGATCCTGTGTAAAAAAAGGATTTCCTTTCATAAACACAGCCCCTAATATTATTAGAAGCACCAAAAGAGGTGAAAGGATAATTAACACTATTAGACTTGATGAAAAATCAATCAATCGCTTAAAATACTTTGCGTACATATTATTTCTCCATATAGTTGTTATAATTGATCATTCAAAACAAACTTTATTACTTCAATAATTCACTCCACTGGTAATATACATATTCAATTTTGCACGTCCATTTTTAGTTCTAACAACAAATGAGTTTAAATGAAAAATTGACCCCTTATGCATTGAGTTCCAAATTGGGCATCATTCTACATTAATGGATGAGTTAGATTTCAAAAGCTCTGGTAGGCAAAACTTTACTGTTCACTTTAGATTTACAGTTGCATTAAAAGTCATATCAAAGCAGAATACTTGCTTTTTCTCTGATTCATCTGCGTATCTGCAACCAATATATTAACATATTCAATTACCAGACCATCTATGGTAAGACTTCAACAATACTTCGAACTAAAACTTTTCATATTTATTATTTCCTTTAAGTTTAGCCTTTTACTTTTGGGGGCCAAACCTTAGTTCTCATAATTTAATAAGCACTTTTATCAAGCAATCTCTTTATTTACGTCTTCTGGTCTTTTAAATGTTGGAACAACACTTCGGAGTGCCTCTTTTGCAATCATATCATCGCCCGTATTACATGCATCTCTAAGTATATCAATCTTTTTGTAGATTTCTTCCTTACTCAATGCACTATCTCTTTCAATGAAAATCATGCTGTTATCAGTTTTGTCAAGTTCTTCTGTCTTAACTAACAGTTCCTCATACAACTTTTCGCCTGGCCTTAATCCCGTTTCAACAATCTCAATTCCCTGAACACCAGATAAACGAATCATATTTTCTGCTAAATCTATAATCTTAACTGGCTGTCCCATATCCAAAACAAATAATTCTCCATTATCCGCAATTGCTCCACTCTGAAGAACGAGCTGTGAGGCCTCTGGAATTGTCATAAAATATCTGATAATTCTCTTATCTGTAACAGTAACCGGACCACCATTCGCAATCTGACGCTTAAATAATGGAATAACTGATCCTGCACTACCTAGTACATTTCCAAATCGTGTAGCACTGTATTTCACTTTTCCGTGTGTACTTGCACTCTGCACAATCATTTCACACATTCTCTTTGTAGCACCCATAACGTTAGTAGGGTTAACTGCTTTATCTGTAGATACCATCATAAAGCGTTCTGTTCCAAACTTCTCACAAAGCTCTACTAGATTCTGTGTACCGAATACATTATTGTAAATAGCTTCCACACAGTTATGTTCCATTAACGGAACATGTTTATGAGCAGCTGCATTAATAATTATCTGAGGATGGTATTTCTCAAATACTTTCTCAAGAGCTTTCCTATTTGTGATAGAACAAATTTCGATCTGCAGATCAAGACAATCTCCGTACGCGATCTTTAACTCCTGTTGAACATCATATGCACCATTTTCATAAATATCCAAAATGATAATCTTCCTTGGATTCATCTTTGCCAGTTGTCTGCAAAGTTCTGAACCAATGGAACCACCACCACCAGTGATAAGTACAACTTTGTCTTTATAGTAAGCATTTGTTCTTTCATCAGAAACCACTAATTGTTTTCTAAACAAAAGTTCCTCAATATCAAATTCTCGAAGATGCCTCTTTCCTCCTGCGGCATACATAGTCGGATAATCATAAACCTTTAACTTATATCCTGCATTTTTGTAATATTCATAAAGCGCCTTTTTCTTGTCAGCATCCATTGACGGTATTGCAAAAATAATCTCCTGTACTTCAAATTCACCCAATCTGTTAAATGTTGCCTCATTCTCTGACCAAACTGGGATTCCATGAATTTCACGACCAACTTTTTCTTTGCTAATATCTATAAAACATCTCGGAATATATGCTGTTTCCTCATTATTTATTAGTTCCTCTGCCAGACTTACACCAACACGTCCTGCACCAATAATTGCAACTTTGATTTTCTGAACTTCTTTTTCATTTTCCGCTTCTATGCCAGAAAACATATGTAATAACGCGGAAAGAATTTTTCCTTTTGTAGTTTCCCGATTTCCGCACTTATACGCATAGCGATACATCATACGAAGCGCTAATGCTCCTAGAAGGTTCAAACTGACAATTGAAAGCATTCTAGCAAATGTAATTTTTTGAATTGGAAGTAATAATTCCAGACACAGATAAGCTACAAAAGCAATAGAATCGGTAAATAGTAACCGGATATAACATTGTATTCCACCATATCTCCATACCTGTCCATATACTTTACCAATAAGACGTGCTACAAAAATACACAGTACCGAAAGGCATACTTGCTGAAGTATTCCTATAGTTGATAACTTATCAATTCCTCCATACAGTAATAACAGTATTGCTACTACCACTGCATACATAATCAAATCATACCCGATAAGCATCCACCTGATATTAGATGTGCTACTCTGCTTTGTACGATCCATATTCATACTATTCTCATTTGCTCTATCCATTGTTTTCCCCGCAAAAATCGGATGGGTTCATCCTTTCATATTTTTTCTATTTTGTGGTTTACTTCTTTTCAAGCGGTGTAAATAATTTTTTGCTCTGTTTCAATTCTTATTTCAAGTAAACTTGTTAACTTCAAAATTATTCTAGATTTTAATGTACAGCCATATTAAAAAAAGCATACGTTGGCTAGTTCAAATCCCCTTATCATGAATTTCCAGCTTATAGTGTGATTTAAAATAAGCATCTAAGAAACCATTGGATTCTCATAGTCTTGCTGCTCACCCGACACAACCACGTAGAAAAAAACATCATAGCTAGATTCAACTAAATAAGCGAAACTCTTGTATAATCAAGGCTTTAAACTCAAAACAAAGTCAAGTATTCTCTTTATGTATTTCGCATACATTACTCAAAACAACTCCTAATAACTCGAATAATTCTCTCCTGCTGTTCCTCAGTCATCTTATTATCGCTAGGCAGGCAAGCACCTCTGTCAAAGATATCAGCGCCTACATCTTCTGCACCGCCTGCAATATAAGCATTTGTGCGGCATCTGATACTGCCGTTGCGACCAACACACTCGTGCATTCTGTACATAGGCTGCATGTGCATTGGCTTCCATATTGGTCTTCCCTCTGCATTTATGCTTGCTATCGCTTCCAAAATTTCAGTAGGACAAGTCTTGCCAGCTTCTTTGATGTACAAAGCCTCGCTGTCATTTCTGACCTGCTTGCACATTGCGTCTTTATCTATGATAAGTGCAGACAGCCAATAATTCGGCTCTGTACCCTCAACGATAGGATTCATTTTAACGGGAAGTCCTTTAAGACCCTCTTTGTATCTCTCGTATATTGCTTTTTTCTGCGCAATATGCTCCTCAAGATGCGGATACTGACCACGAACGACTCCTGCAATAACATTCGACATACGATAGTTGTACCCGACCTCTTCATGCTGATACCATGCCGCATTCTCACGAGCCTGCGTTGACCACTTACGAGCCTTGTTTGCATCTTCAAGGCTGTTCGTCAGCAAACATCCGCCGCTAGAACCTGTTATTATCTTATTGCCATTATAGCTTACAGCGCTGTAATCGCCAAAACTTCCGCACTGTCTGCCGTCAATGGTAGCACCCATAGCCTCAGCAGCGTCCTCAATCAAAAGCGCACCATGCTTCTCACATATTCTCTTAATCTCGTCCATTCTTCCAGGAAAACCGTATAACTCAGCGCTTACTACCAGCTTGACTTCAGGATACATCTCAAAAGCCTTTTCAAGCGCTACAGGATCCATGTTCCAAGTATCTCTGTCAGTGTCGATAAAAACAGGGATACCTCCCTCGTAAACAACTGGGTTGAGAGTAGCGTCAAAGGTCATGTCGCTGCAAAAAACTCTTCTGCCCTCAAGAGTGCCATGAGATATAGCAGGCTTGCCATAAAGCCTCTCGCCAGCAAGCTTACAGCACAAGTGAAGCGCAGCCGTGCAGCATGAAAGACCAACAGCATACTTGACTTCAGACTTCTCCGCCGCTATCTTCTCGACCTCATTTATATTCTTACCGACTGTAGACATCCAGTTGGTATTATAAGCCTCAGTAACATATTCAAGCTCCTCACCATGCATTGTAGGTGACGCAAGCCATACTTTTTGTTTAAAGGGTTCTATTTTTCCCATTATTTTTCCCTCTTCCATATTTATTTCATATAAGTAACTATAATTACACTCATTCACGTTAATAATTTTATCACAAAATTTTAATCTAGTCAAGTATTTACCCCATACTTATGTATATTTTTTCAAAAATCGTACATTTTCAGTGTAATATACAATGCTAACCATTTACAAAAAGCTCAGTTTGTGCAATTTTATACTAAGCTGAAAGCTATAATTTTCTTCATTTAAAATTGTTAAATCATGAAACGTTTTGAAAAATATTTTTACCACATGATTTTTGATGCAGACAAAAGCTGACTTGATTTTTATCTGCATTTTACACGGCTTTTATTGATTATCAAGCAAAACCAGCATATAATCATAATAGTAATTATAGTGAAGTATGAGAAATATGATTGGAGCGGTGTTTATGTTAGTAAAAATTTTCTGTGCGGTTTTGGTAGCCCTTGGAGTGAGCACTGCAATTGTTCTAGGCGGTCTGATAATTTTGGCTTCTTGTGTTAGTGGCAGAAAAAAGCCTGCTGGTGACAATACCGCTGATGATGAAGATACCTTTATGTACACAAATTATATGCAGGGATTTTACCTATAACTTTTTCTATCCTGCCAAGCTTTTTAAATAGTATAATAAAGTGGAGAGTGCCTTGCCCATAAGCATTCTCCACTTTTTGTATACTATTTTTTATTCTATCACTCGACCCCCAAAAACTATTGACACAGCCCGAAACTTGTGCTATACTCTCAACAAAATCAAATGAAACTACACGCAGAAAGGGCGTTTTATAATGACTGAAAAAGAAAAAATGCTTGTGGGCAAGATATATGACTCCTCCGACAAGGAGCTTGCAGAATTGAGGACAAAGGCTCACAAGCTTTCACAGCAGTACAGCAGTTTGTATGAAGATGATGAGAGAAGAAAAGCTATCCTTGACGAGCTTCTTCCCGACCATGGCGAGGGATTTTTTCTCCAAGGTCCTGTGTATTTTGACTATGGCGTTTTCACAAAGTTCGGCTCAGGCTGCTATGCAAACTTCAATCTGACAGTACTTGACACCTGCCCTGTGACGATTGGCGACAACGTGTTTTTCGGTCCCAACTGCACCATTGCCACCCCTGTTCACCCATTCAGATGGCAGGAACGTAACATGAAGAAAAAGTCTGACGGCACTGTTTATGATGATGAATACGGCAAACCTATCACAATACACTCCAACTGCTGGATAGCGAGCAATGTTGTCATCACAGGCGGCGTGACCATAGGCGAGGGCTGTGTTATCGGTGCAGGAAGCGTTGTCACCCGTGACATACCGCCAAATTCTCTTGCGGCAGGAAATCCATGCAGAGTTATCCGTGAGATAACAGAGGAGGATTCTATCAAGTACAAAGCAGAACTTTTCTAGGCACACAAAAACACCCCTGACCAGAAAATGATCAGGGGTGTTTTTATCGTCTGTCGGATCATTGAGTATAGACCCATTTTTTATCGGACCACGCTCCGTTATAAGTCTTTCCGCCTTTGACAGTGTAGCTTCTTACACGGACATAATATTTTTGATATCTCACAAGCCCGGAAACTGTCTTTTTATCGGTGCGGTTGTTTGTTACCTTTACGCTTTTTGCTCCCTTAAAGTCGGAACGCTGTGAGTATGATATTTCATATCCCGTGGCAGAGCCTTTCTGTGCATAGTCTATAAAGAAGCCTGCATATGTACCATAAAGCTTCTGTATCACCTGCTTTGCAGGATAGATAGCAAAGCTTTTGGTGATAACTCCGCCGTAAATGCCCTTGCCTGTGATAGTCACCTTCGCGGTGCCGACCTTTGTGTTTGCAGAATATTTCACAGTGTAGTCTGTGCCGTTTTTAAGGGTCTTTGAGCCGTATTTTACTGTGATCTTCTGCTTTATCGCCTTGCCGGTAAAGCTTTTTGAAGAAATACCGCTGACCTTTGCGTTTGCAAAATTAGTCTTTGCCGTTACAATGCTTTTAGCGTCTGACCAATTGCCGTAATAGGTCTTTCCGCCCTTAACAGTATAAGAGCGAACTCTTACATAATATGTCTTTGAAGCCCCTAATCCAAGTACCGTCATCTTATCCGTCTTGTTGGTGGTGGATCTGTATGTGGAAGCATTTGAAAAATCAGATTTTGTGCCATACTGGACCTCATAGCCTGTTGCAGATCCTTTCTGCACAAAATCCACAAAAAAGCCCTTGTATCTTGTTTCAAGCACCTGTATCTGCTGTTTTGCAGGATTTATAACAAAGGAAACGGTCTGCTTGCCCTTATAGTTTCCGTAAAATTCAACTGTTATCTTGCCCGTGCCAACGTTCACATTAGAGGAATACATCACCATATAATCAACATAACGTTCAAGGGTCTTATTGCCGTCCTTTATAAGCACATCAGGTGTTATCTCCTTGCCGGTGAACGACAGTGGTGTAGCATAATAAAGCTTGAACTTGGAAGCGTCCTTTGGCTGGATAGTAAAGCTTTTTGCAACAGAGCCTCTGTATTCGCCTTTTCCAACAAAGGTCATTTTTGCAGGTCCTGCGTTAAGATTGGTCTTATAATAAACAGTGTAATCCACGCCCTCTTTAAGCTCTTTGCCCTCATAGGTGAGCATTACGTCAGGCTGTTCAATATTCTTTCCTGTGTATGTGAAGCTGTTCTTAAAGCCTGATATCTCGCAGTCTGCAATAAGCTTGCTGTCAGAATACTCCGCTGTGACAGTCATATCCTCTGTGACGTTTTTATAGTCCTTGTCCCAGCCTGTAAAACGCAGACCCTTTATAGCAGGGGCTTTCGGAGCTTTTGCAGACTTACCATATTCCACTGTCTGCTGACTTATCACCTTGCCGTCCTTATCCACAAACGTAACGTTATATGTATAAGGCTTCCATGCGGCATAAAGGGTCTTTGCACCGCCTGAATACGAGATACTTTCTATTCTTTCACCTGAAAGTGCAGCGTTATCATACCAGCCTGAAAAGTCTGCACCCTCTTTTGTCGGCTCGGAAAGCGTCACGCTTTCGCCCTCGCTGAGATATTCCGGATTGCCTGTGCTGTTCGTGCCGCCATTTAAAACATAGTCGACAGTGACAAATTTTGCTTCAACAAGCTTTGCCTTTACTGTGCTGTCAGCAGTATAAACTGTGTTCGCATCGACAGCAATGCCGTTCTTGTACCATTTAAGAGCATAACCGCTTTGCACTTTGACAGCAGGATATTTCACCTTGCCGTCCTTATCAGTGCAGGCATAATGCTTGCCGTCAGGGGCTTCAAATGTTATCTTGTGCGAAGCCTGCTCCCCAGGACGAGTTAGCCTTGCTTTGCCGCCTGCCATTGTCCACCTGCCGCTGTCTGTCTGCTTTCCGCCAATGGTATTCAGCGAATAAGCTGCAGAACTTGTAACGTTAGACAAAGCCGTTTTCTTTACCTTGCTGTCAGAAAAGTTGCCGTTATACCAGCAATCGGCAGATTGCTGTCCATAATAAAAAGCGTCATTATCAATGCTGCCCACCATAGCTTTAGCATTTGAACTGCTTGACTTTGCAAGGTCTGAAGCACACTCTGTCAGGGTCAGACCACCTGCTTTGCCCACGATTCCGCCTGCTGAGCTTGTACCCTTTACAGTTCCGCTGAACGTACAGCGTTGGATAGATACCGCATCAAATTCACCAACGATCCCGCCTGCGTACTTACCGCTGACAGTTATTTTCTCAGCACTGAGATCTCTTATCTGCGCTCTGTCCTCAACATAGCCGAACAGACCTGCATAAGAATTGTTTTGGATAACAGCGTTTTTCAGAACGTGTCCGTTGCCGTCAAAATATCCGCAAAAAGGCTTTGAAGCCGTTCCTACTGCCGATATCTTTGCACCACCGAAGTCGATGTCTTTTTCAAGCACAACACGCTTTCCTGCAAAGCTTTCACCGCCTGATACACGCTTTGCGAAGTTTTTCCAATCCGTCGTCGTCTCTATAACAAGGCTTTGTTCCTTTATCTCTTTCGCCTTTGCCTTTATAAGAAGCTTGGCATTGGTGATATCGTTCTTTGAAGCGTTTTCGTCTGCAATAACTTTCTTGCCGTTGTTGACCTCACGCTCATAACCGCTCTGCTTTTCATACTTTGCCACAAGTGTTTCAAGCTCGCTTTTATCAGACTTTTCTATATCATCGGTATAGGCAAATATTATAGGCTGACCAGTATAAGCGTCCTTGTCGGTAACGTCCGTCCAACTATCGCCGTCATTGGAAATATACGCCTGACCAGGCTTCATGACCCCGTCTGAATAGCCATAAACGGTCACATAGCCTGAGCCGTCATCACCGCTGAATGTCATCACGACAGAATATCTTTCGCCCTCGTCAAGCTCAACATCAGGGATATCCACAGTATAAAGGCCGTCGCTCTGCACCTTTCCGCTGACCTCACATTCAAGTATCCCCACAGGAGTGCTGTCTGAAACAGAAGTGTAGACCTGCACGGTGTAGTCAGACTTTCCGGTGTAGCCAAGATACATAAAGCCCACTTTGTCAAGAAGCTCGTCTTTTTTTGCTGTAAAAACATCAGCACCGCTCATTTTATTTTCATTGCTAACATAAAATATAGAATTATCCTTATTAGCAGGATAATGGTAATTATTATCACAGCTTTCAGTGAGGTCGAATGCCACCCAATCGGTCATTTCTGCCTCTTCATAGGATATCCAGTAATAGCCGTCTGTGCCACTGGATACTCCCCAAGAGCCTTTCACAAGCCATGCCCCGTTTTTCTTTGGCTGATAGCCTGCAAGGAAATTTGACTTGCTGTAATTATCGTCCCAGCCCACTACGCTTACGGCATGATTTATTCCACTATATTTTGTAGTTTCCGGATTGTAATAGCTTTTGTTATCAAAGGTCATATACAGGTCGTCTGCATAATAGCTCACCATTATTCCGCCAAGCTCTTTTATCTTGTTTTTAATGGCGTTTCGTCCGCCTGTGATAGTGGAAGCGTAATTAAGCTGATATTCGCAAACGCCCTTTTTCTCCTCAGATACGATAGTGGCTTCCGTTCCGTCGGACACGAAAGGCTCATATTCATCATAGCAAAGTCCTCTATGAGCCGCCATTGCAAGGGACGAATCCATCCACGTTCCGCCGCAATCCCATATTGACTCGTCAAATCCGCCGTTAGCATATGTAGAGAGGACAAGGCTCGGCACAGAAAACTGCACGTTTTGATTTTCAAGCCCCTTTTGGATAAGATTGCTCTCTGTGCAGGAAAGTGCCGCAAACGCCCAGCAAGTGTCTGTAACTGGTTTTTGATAGTCGTCAGCGTATTCTTAGATCTGGGGTCATATTTCGCAGGCAGCGAAGCCGTTGCCTTCTGTGCATAAGGTGAAACCCCGTCGTCCGTATCGGCCAGATCTTCATCAGCAATCTCCGGTTTTTCCAGACCTTCCTTTTCGTAGCCATAACCATTATCAGTAAAAATTATCCTGCCCATCTTGAATTTTGGGCTGTCATTATCTCCGCCATGCTCCATATCCGCAAAAGCTGCGCAAGGAAACTGCACTGACAATATCGCTGCCGTCAAAATGGCGGCACATTTATAGATCACCTTCATAAAGATCTCCTTTCTGCTTTTCTGTTATTTAGTTGCACAAAGTTTCTTTTGGTTACTATTTTAATGATTACTTTTTTATCTTTTTCTCCCCACTGAGATAATATTTTTCTTAGTAAGCACAAGTAGCACAATGCCAAGCAAAAGTATCAGCGGCCAAGTAAGATACGGTCTTTTATCATTATCAATATCGGTCACGACCTTATCAGGCTCACCATTTTTATCAGTGTTGTAATACACGTTCACTTTTTCGTTCTGACTCACATAATATGTTCCTGTGAAGATCTCTCTTGTGTACTCCTTGCCGCCAACATCAAAAGCGACAGTTATGTAATATGTTTCAGCTTTGTTGCTTGCCTTTTTGTTATGTCCCCAAGTTTTCAACTCATGGTCTATCCACTTCACATAGCCTGTGGTTTTCTCAGCACTTGACATGAAAACCCTGTTTGAAACATACTTGCTGAGATTATAGATAGTAGAGAAACCACCCATAAGAATAAAAACGATACTCAGAGCGATAAGCCCTGCATTTTGCTTTTTCATTTGATATACCCCCTGAACAGAAATGTTGTGTTAATATGAATTTATTATATCATATGAGAACATGGAAAGTCAATAAGCCTATCCCATCTTTCCATAAGTCTTATGGACATATTTATTAGTACGGTTTTGATCGTTGAGGTAAGCCGCTATTTTCTTTCTGCTGTAAGGACTTTTTTTATAAGATCACGTTGAAACTTTATTTTCTTCATTCTTTGAACAATCCTTGACTTTGTTACAAATCTGTGTTATACTAATCATAAACGAACGGTCGGTACGCATAAAAGGAGCGAAGCAACATGAAAACAACTGAGCAACAGCACAATGAGCGGAAACGTGAACTAATGGAAAAGTGCTTCGAGTGCTATGCGGAAAACGGGCTCACAGGCACAGGAATTAAAGCACTGGCCGATGCGTGCGGATGCACGAAAGCAAATTTGTATTCGTATTTTAAAAACCTTGATGAACTGATCATTGAGTCAACGGCATACTGTATGGAAAAGGTTGAGGACGACTTTATGGAGATGGCACCCACCGACCCCGAGGATGTTGTCCGTTTTGTGAAGGAGGTCCCGTATTGGACAGCAAAAAAGCACGGAAAAAAATATCGCCTGATGTATCAGATATATACGCACCCGAAGTATATCGAGCACGGCAAGAAATTCTTTGAGGGCGTGAACGAACGCTATACCGAGTACGCCAAGCGGCTGGAGCCAAAGATCGGCATTCCATATACGGTCATCACGCCGCTGATCTTTATATTCGTCCGTGCCTGCGTACATTATGCGATGTTTGAGGATGAATATTATCTGAAAACCCAGATGGAGGTCTTAAAACAGGGGGTCGCCCTGTTTGTGGATAAGTACAAAGCAAACCAAGCATAAGCCTATCGACCGCCGCTCATTTACGGCGTGGGCAGCGGTGCAAAACTCCGCCGTGATAAACAATTCCGAACGGAGGAAAAAAGATGAAAACAGGAAAAAAACTACTCACAGGTACACTTTTGGCGATTTGCGCCGCTCTATTGGTGCTTTGCAGCGTGCTTGCAATAGGATGGAGCAAGGCGACAAAAACAGGCGACGCACTGCCGGAGGTGCGAAACAACGGCACGGCGATTCAGTGGAAATACAGCGACGAAGCCGACTGGCACGACCTTGTGGCGCTTACCGAGCTGCGGGGCGCTGCCGGAGAAAACGGAAAGAACGGCACAGACGGTAAAGACGGCTCTAATGGTGCCGACGGTAAGAACGGAATAAACGGTACAAACGGAAAAGACGGCATTAACGGCGTTGACGGTAAAGACGGAGCCGATGGAAAAAACGGCAAGGATGGAATTGACGGTGACAACGGTAAAGACGGAGCCGACGGCAAAGACGGTATCAACGGCACTGACGGCATTAATGCCAAAAACATAGAAGTGCAGCGAGCTGAAACCCACATACAGTGGCGTTACGAAGGCGATGAGTGGCAGAACCTTGTGGCGATAGCCGACATCACAGGCCCCACCGGGCAGAAAGGCGCAGACGGAGCAAACGGAAAGACACCGGAGTTTCGTGTAAGCGAAAACACCCTGCAGTGGCGCTATGTCGGCGATAAAATATGGCTGAACCTGTACGATCTTTCGGTTTTGAAAGGTCTTGACGGCAAGGATGGTGCTGACGGCAAGGATGGTATAAACGGAAAGGACGGAGCCGACGGCAAGGATGGAACAAACGGACAAAACGGCTCCGATGGTGCGGACGGCAACACCCCCTTCATTGGTGAAAACGGCAACTGGTGGATCGGAGAAACCGATACGGGCGTAAAAGCCGCAGGCACAGACGGCACAGACGGTGTTGACGGCACAGACGGCGAAAAGGGAGACAAAGGCGACAAGGGAGATAAAGGCGACAAGGGCGATGCCGGTCAGAACGGCAGCTGCCCGGGGTATTTTCATGCAAAAGCGTCAGTAGGGACGGCTCTTCTTCAAAACCATTCCGCAAGAATTGGATTTACTGAAAAAATAAACAGAGGCGGTCTGATTTCAGCTTCCCCAGATGAAATTACGCTGAAAAAGGGGCATACATACAATATCATCATAAGCGGCTCTCTGGGAGTCGGCTCGAACGCTCCCGGGAGCACCGGTTATTATTGCATCCAAATGACAGACAGCAGTGAGGATGCAGATTTTTGCAGGGATATCACACGCATAAAAAGAGATGGAACAAAACTTCCGTATAGTAACAACTATCATTCCTTTAACTTCAACAGAATGTATGACGCATCAGCCAAAGATATAACATTGAAATTTATATTTGAGCAATCGGAATACAATACACTTCTTATGGAGTTCATCGGCACCATTACCATAACCGCTCTTGACTGAGCCGATATACACGAAAACAGAGGTAACGGAAAATAAAAAAACGAATACTCAGTATCATGCTCACCCTTTGTACGGTTCTTTGCCTTGTGTCGACAAGTGTATTTGCCGAGGATAATATGGCAGCGAGTGGGACGGCGGAAGTTTCCACAGCGGCGGAACTGGTTTCAGCAATCAGATAGGCTTCATACGGAACAGTCAAACTGACGTCAGACATTACCATTTACACCACATTAGTGGTCAACCGCACCGTCACCCTTGATCTCAACGGTTATGTGCTGAAATACGGCAGCAGCAGTGCAGGGCATGTAATCACTGTGTCCAGTGGTATTTTGACAATTTAAAACAGTGACTATACAAAATCACACAATTTCCAAAAGAAGTATAATTTATATGTAAATGATTTTTTTGAATTTTGCTCCGTTTAAAATCGTACTAATTTTAGCTTTTAATTTTTTTCATTCCAAAAACCGCCCCATTTCGTTCTATAAATTACCTCTTATAATCAAATCATGCAGACATATAATATTATTGCAAACCCGAAAAACAAATGAAAAGGAGATACGAAAATGAAAGGTATCACAACTCAGGAAGGCAGAGAAACACTCAACAAGTTCAAGATGGAAGCAGCTAACGAAGTTGGTGTAAACCTCAAGCAGGGCTACAACGGCGATCTTACAGCTCGTGAGGTCGGCTCTGTAGGCGGTCAGATGGTCAAAGTAATTAGTCCTGAACAACAATGGATATTTACCCGAAACAGCGTAAGAAACACAGGTCATTGCATTGAGATTACATATGCCGTTAGACTGTCAGTATAGGAGCAGCACAACGATATATTTTCTTATTAAAACATCGCATTTGTAAAAACAAATGCGATGTTTTAATGTTTATTCGTTCAATATGTTAACCCAATCATCTGGAAATCCCATAAGTTTTTTATCAACGTGAGGGTACTTGTGAAAAAGTTTATCTAGTTTGTCCACAAACGCTGTCCAATGTTGATCATTAGTTATTAGATGTTTTATGCAAAGAAGAGTTGCAAATACACGGATACTGCTTATCCCCTTTTCTGTATATTGCTTATATAGCTTTGGCGTTTTAGCAAGATTAACATTATACAAACGTCCATAGTGTGCACAAATATTCCGCACAAAAGCAATGTGTTCGACCCAGCTTTCAAGATAAGTATATCCCACGCCATACAACGTTGCAACGGCTTTTTTGTCCTGAGGTTTCATATTTTTATAAAACTTTGAGAGCGTACCGAAACTGAACAGCTCCACCAAAGCGTAAAACGGAATTTTGCCGTCAGTATAATTATTTTTGAAATTCTTAACAAAAGGGGCTTTGCTATTTCTGGATATTTCCTTTTTTATATCACAAAGAAAATCATAGTGATAGCCAGGATCATTAAAATTATCCGGATCTTCATATCCTAGTACACCATAAATATGTGAGAAATGATTAGCTACCCTACACCTGAGATTAACTTCGATTTGCTCTATCCAAGTAAATAAGAGTTGCCTGAAGTTGGCGTTAAACAGGTATAACTCAACGATTTGTTCAAAGGATATAGAACCATCAAAATTTTTATTTTTACCTTTTAGTCCAAGACCATATGCTTTTATCAAGCGGAAATATGAAATATCATTAAGAATTCGACGTGCATATTCTTCATTGACAATTCTCAACCCAAGCATTTTCAAGTTCTCGATTTGTTGATCAACATTCATTGATGGTTGCTGTTCTTTAAGCTGCATAAAAAAGTCCCCTAATAATTAAACGACCCGACGTGGTACGCATTGCTAAGAGGCGTGTCGGGTTCTGTTAATACTATTATATGCGATTTTTTCTAAAAAGTCAATGGTAAATATATCTAAATAGATGTCATGAAAATGAAATTATGTTATTCTTAAGTGCTATCACTCTTTCTTATTTTTTATATTAAAGATAGAGTACAGGAATCATTGCATTGTCGAAAATATTAAATAATTGTAAAATCATCACAACATAACTTGACTTGCATCTTAGACAAGTGTATAATATCATCATAGACAAACGTCTAACATGGAGGTGCATCATGAAGAACAATATAAAAAGACTTCCCGACGCAGAATTTGAGATAATGAAAACTATTTGGAGCATGAGCGAGCCTGTCACCAGTTCTCAGATAGCAGAAAAAATGAGCGACCATAACTGGAAACTTCCAACGCTCATTTCCTTTCTTAAACGCCTTATTGAAAAGGGCTTTTTAAGGACCGAGAAAACAGGCAAGGAGCGTCAGTATTATTCGCTGGTATCCCAATCGGATTATCTGAAATTTGAAACGGAAAATTTCTTTGGCTCGGTCCATAACAACTCACTTTCAAGCCTTGTTACAAATCTATACGAAACTGATAAGCTAAGCAGTCAGGATATCGATGAGCTGATACGTTTTCTTGAAGAAGTAAAGGACAGAAATAATGATAAATAATTTATTTACATATTTTATACGGAGCAATGTACTGATAGTGTGCCTGTATCTTTGCTGTAAAATATTTTTAGCTGTAGGCAAAAAGCGTCAAAAATTATCATTCTACAAGGTATGTTCAGCGTTGTCATTGCTAATAATATTCCCCTTAGACCTGGCCACTCTTATTCCTCACCAGGCTGTCACCGCTGACGTAGTTCAGAATATTTACGTACAAAAATACATTTTTACAGAAACGCAGCATATTCCAGCTGTCAAGAAGATAATGCCTTTTCTTGTTGCGGTCTGGTGTATTGGTGTAGCTTTCAACAGCTTTGTTTGCATTTACAAGTACCTTGCCTTAAAGCGCTTTGTTGACCGCTGGGCAACAAAAAATGGTGTATACAAATGCGGCAATAAAAGCCTGAAAGTAAAAAAGTGCCCAGGCATTTCAAGCCCTATGCTTATGGGCGTGTTCGCCCCTGTAATAATTCTTCCTGACAATATCGCAGCTGATAATTATGATGTGGTATGTATGCACGAAAAATTTCACTATCTTAATCACGATATATTCATAAGGATAGTAATGCAGGTCGTTTGTATAATCAATTGGTTTGATCCGCTTGCATACAAGCTTTCACGCAGTATGAATTTGCTGTCTGAGATAGCTTGCGACGAAAAAGTTGTCAAGGAGATGAATGATACCGAGAAATATAACTACTGCGGTATGCTGATAAACAGATGTGAAAACGGTAAACAAGATACAGCATTTTCAGCGTGTTTGTATTCACAAAAAGAAAAGGTGAAAACTAGGATAAACGAGATAACTGCCAAGAAAAAGAAGTCATATGCAAATATTATAATACTTGTTGCTATAACTTTGAGCACGCTTATCCTCTGCTCTTTTGTTGACATTAATATCGATGACGAGCTAAGTTCGACCCACACCTTTAACAATGGTGAAATGGTAACAAAAGAGCCTGTTTTCGTGAATGAAGGTCAAAAAATAACTATAAAGATCGAACTTGACCTGTCCTCTGATTATTCAGACAAAGACGGAGAGTATATTGAACTAGGCTACTATCAGGACGGAACAGAACACAGAATTTTCTGTGACAAGACTGCAGGCAACGAGATAAATTTTACCGCTAATAAAGACGGCGACCACACTTTTTATTTAAAAAATTACTCTGCATATAAAATAACCCTTTCGGAGTTTGACGTCAATGTTCAGTAACAAACAAAACCTCCTCTCGTGTATTTTATGCGGATATATTCTTGGCTGTTTGTATACCATGCTTATCAGCGACGCCGATCCTATCTCAAAGTATTATGTATCGAACATTTCGCTGCTGCAATTAGTCATTCCCACCATCGCATTTTCAGCAACACTTTGCCTTATAACTGTTTTCAAAAGAGTTAATTTAAATTTGCTTTTGACAGGATTGATATTTGCTTATTCGTTGATATCAATATGGAAAATGACCAATACCACAGCATATTTCGGCTTTGCCTGCATTGCTGTTTTGGCTATAATAATATTTAGGTTTGCTGATATAAAGGAAACTGAAATATTAAAATGCCGAAAAACGGAGATAATTTCAGTTCTGTTGTTCACGGTGATATCAGTAACAATATTGATGATCGGCACCGTATGCAGACTAAAAAGCTATGAATCATCGTGCTTTGATATGGGAATTTTTCTGCAAATGTTTGAATATATGAGTAAAACGGGCAAGCAATACACCACGGTCGAACGAAATGTGCTTATGTCACATTTCAATGTGCATTTCTCACCCTGCTGGTATTTGCTGCTGCCAATATATATGATATTTAGAAACTCGGTTGTTTTAGTCATATTGCAAGTGCTTATCATTGCAAGCGGAGTATTGCCGCTGATAAAAATATGCAGGCTTTACAAGCTCGGCAGAACTGACACCGTTTTGTGCAGCATAATATATCTTTTCTACCCTGCATTTTGCAGTTCTCAGTTTTTTGATATCCACGAGAATATGTTTTTGCCTGCATTTATATTGTGGCTGTATTATTTTATGTGCAAGAAAAATCACATTGGTGAAGTTGCAGCGTGTCTGCTTATACTCTCAGTCAAAGAGGACGCAGGGGTATACATCATTTGCCTAGGTCTGTATTCCTTGTTTTCCAAAAAGAAAAAGACCAGCGGTTTACTTATCACTATAATCGGCATACTTGGCTTTATTGGCACAAATTTATACATAAACATTTTTGGCGAGGGTGTAAAAGTAAACCGATATGACATTTACTTGGCCGAAAACGACAGCGGACTTATTGCGGTGATCTTAAACGTCATAAAGAACCCGGCATATTTTGTGTCAAATCTGATAACAGTAGATAAACTGCTTTTCCTGCTGTTGATGACAGTGCCTTTTATTTTTGTTTGCTTTAAAATAAACAAAGCGTCAGATCTGTTTTTGCTCGTTCCGCTGATAATCGTTAACCTCAGCACAGACTACACATATCAATATAATGTAGATTACCAATACGTTTTCGGAAGCGGAGCAATGCTTTTCTGTGCTTTTGTTAAAGAGGTATCAACATTAAAGCAGAAACGAAAGGTATTACTTATATCCGCAATGTCAGCGGTCATACTTTTCTCGGTTACAGTTAGTGATAAAATACAGTTATACACCGAACGATATGAAAACACCGCACTTATAACGCAGACTAACGAATTTATCGACACCATAGACAAAACCGTCTGCATATATGCAGACACATATATAATACCGTCGCTTTACAAATTTGATAATGTATATCTTTTGGATAATGCTGATGTTTCAAAAGCTGAAATAATACTTCTTGACAACCGCAAAAATGATTATCAAGGAAAGCTTGAGAAATACAAAAAGACTTTTTCCATTTGTGAAATTCACGGGATGGTTACTGTATTATTAAATTATTAAATTAAGAATATTATTAAGGCCTAATAATATATAATTTTTTTAGAAAGGAGGTTGTTTTGCAATGAAAAAAATTGTTTCCCTATTGCTTTCTCTGTGTATGATTTTTAGCTTTGCTACAATTTGTTACGCAGATGATGAAACAGTTATTCCACCTGTCAGCAATGAAATGATTATCAATCCATACTTAAGAAGTACTGCAACATTTGGTTCTTGTAAAATTGACCAAGGAGTCACAATGGGCTTTGCTTCTGGTGATAATGGATGGGCAATTGCCGCTAATACTACAGTTACACTTAAATTTTATATGAAAACTAAAGAATCTAATGTAAACTGTGGTTATTATCAGGGTTCAACATATGTTCAAAAATCACATACCGTTAAAGCGAATGCAAGCGGAGATGGGTATGTTTATACTTGCACAATGAAAATAACCAAAGGCGGAAATTACAAATTCTTCATTTCAAACATGACTGCCAAAACCATAACGGTTACAAAAACAACCGTTTCATTTTAAAGGTTGACCATTTAAAAGCTCAAATAAAATTTGAGTTGCAACTATGACACATAACATCAGTCGCAAGAAGCCCCAAAGGGTAACTTGCGACTGAACTTTTATTAAGGCAAAAGTTCTCTAAAATTCGCTTCTGTTAAATTAATAACGTTTTGACATAGGGGGTATCTCACAGTGCGACGGCGAAAACGCACATCTTACCCCCGTGTCAAAATCAAATCTTCTGTGCAAAACAATGAAAATGGACCATGACTATTGACAAACGTATTAAAATGCGATACCATGAGAATGGAGAATAGTATAAGCTCGTAAAGATTTTAAGAGTCTTTGCGAGCTTTTTGTTTTGAATATAAATTTCGCTATGTTCAGTGACAATAACAGGAACTTGAAAACAGAATAGGAGGACTGATAACTTGAAACAATTTAACTCAAAATCCTGCGAAGAAATAATGACCACTGTGTATAAGCCTGTTGAGTTCGTTATAGACGGCTTGCTTGCACAAGGTCTGTATATCTTAGCAGGAGCACCAAAGGTCGGAAAGTCTTGGCTGGCACTTGATATGTGCTTGTCAATAGCGAAAGGAGAAAGTGTTTTAGGTCAGAAAACATTGCATGGCACGGCATTGTATTTGTGTTTAGAGGATAGCTACGTTCGTATTCAAAATCGCTTGTATGAAATAACTGATGTGCCAACTGAAAATTTGTACTTCTCTGTTATGTCTGAATCTATCGGCAACGGACTTGAAGAACAAATCGAAAGTTTTAAAATTGAACATTGCGGTCTAAAAATTGTGTTCATTGACACTCTGCAAATGGTTCGCAGCGATACTGATTCAAGCTATGGTTCAGATTACAAAGAGCTGTCTGTGCTGAAAGCACTTGCTGACAAACTTGAAATCGCAATAATAGTTGTACATCACACTAGAAAATGCAAAGATATCGACCCGTTCAATATGATCTCGGGAAGTACAGGAATCAGCGGTTGTGTTGACGGAAGTTTGGTGCTTATTGAAAACAAGCGTGGCAGTCGCAATGCTAAACTATTCTGTGTCGGTCGTGACATTGAAAACGCAGAAATTAATTTGCATTTTGAAAGTGACTTGAAAAAGTGGATAGTCACAGATGAGTTGTCCACTGG
>ENA-UEQS01000192-UEQS01000192.1-human-gut-metagenome-genome-assembly--contig:-NODE-192-length-49411-cov-23.579195_pt1 | contig 49411 bp, 45 predicted proteins | sample MGYA00242953_ERZ507953 | MGnify/ENA primary metagenome ERZ507953 (study PRJEB26167, sample SAMN06115474) | human gut metagenome | host: Homo sapiens | place: China:Jiangsu | collected 2016-07-06...
TTACTTCCAGCTGGGACTCAGAAGTCATTCTTTTGTCTCAGCGCTTGGCGCTCAAGTATAATACCATACGCCGGGCCGGATGTCAACACCTTTTTGCAAGTTTTTTCAGGTTTTTTCGCGCTGACTCAAATCCGTTTCATCCTCTTGGATTCTTCGCGTAAGGCATCCCGACACCGTAGACAAAAATAAAACCCCCACAGATGTTTCCTGCTCATCTGTGGGGGTTCGAGAGACATCATCACATGAACTGTTCCGGCGACTAAAAAAAGGAATCACGATACTCAAAAACAAAGTAAAGGCAATTCCTTAAAAATGCAACTGGCTACCATTTTACAGGCCCTTTAGCTTTGCGTCACAGCTTTTCAACTGCTTTGCTAAATATTCTATTCGCAAACTCTTTTTTGAGTCGATCATGTTCAAGTGATTTTCCAGTGCCTGAGCACCTTCATCTCTCTGGATAGAATATACCATATTTCTTCTTTCCTGTCAATGGGAAAATCATAGAGTTTTCTTTCTTATTTATATATCTATAAAAGGAAAATGCAAAAAGAGGGCAGCTCTCTCGAGCTGCCCTCCTGGACCTTATTTCTCAGCTGATCACTGAGCAGCCTTTGCTGCCTCGACCTGCTTGATGAGTTCGGGAACGACCTTGAACAGGTCGCCCACGATGCCGTAGTCAGCCACACCGAAGATGGGGGCGGACTCATTCTTGTTGACGGCAATGATGCACTCGGAATCCTGCATACCTGCGGTGTGCTGGATAGCGCCGGAGATGCCCAGAGCCACATAGATCTTGGGATGGACGGTCTTACCGGTCTGACCGACCTGATGATCAGCGGTCATCCAGCCAGCATCGGTGACAGCACGGGATGCGCCGACAACGCCGCCGCCCAGAGCTGCAGCCAGCTGCTCAGCCAGCTCGATGCCCTTGTTGACGTCCTTGCTGATACCACGGCCAACAGAGACGATGACATCTGCACCGATGAGGTCGACCAGCTTCTCAGCTGCCTTCTCAACGCTCAGAACCTCGGTCTTGATGTCGTCAGCGGTCAGGCTGAATGCGGGCTTCACGATCTGGCAGACATCGGCCTTGGCCTGATCGAAGGGAGCCTTCTTCATGACGCCGGGACGGACGGTAGACATCTGAGGACGGAAACGGGGGCAGATGATGGTAGCCATCAGATGGCCGCCAAAAGCAGGACGGGTCATCTTCAGGTTGCGGTCCTCGTAATCGAACTTCTGCTTGGACAGGTCGATGGTGGAGCTCTCCTTCAGGAACTCGACATACTTTGCAGTGTCGATGTCCAGATGGGTAGCATCAGCGGTCAGACCGGTGTGCAGGCGAGCTGCGCAGCGGGGGCCAAGGTCGCGGCCGATGTTGGTAGCACCGATCAGCAGGACCTCAGGCTTGTACTCGTTGACCATGTCGCAGACGACCTTGGCGTATGCGTCAGTGGTGTAATCCTTCAGCAGCGGGCTGTCGCAGACCATGACCTTATCGGCACCATAGCCGCCCAGCTCTTTTGCAATGCCTTCGACGTTGTCGCCCAGCAGCAGGCCGGTGACTTCGCAGCCCAGCTCATCAGCCAGCTTGCGGGCCTCGCTGACCAGCTCAAAATCAGTGGACATCAGTGCGCCCTGGCGCTGCTCGCAGAAGACCCAGACGCCCTTGTATTCGTTAAAATCAGCCATTGTAATCCTATGCTCCTTTCATCAGATCAGGTGCTTCTTGGCCAGGATACCAGCCAGCTGTGCAGTGGTATCGTCGCCAGTCAGCATAGTGCCTGCGCCCTTCTGCGGAGGAGTGAAGGACTTGAAGACGTTCGTCGGAGAACCCTTCAGACCGATGGTATCGACCTCGATCAGCGGATCGTCCTTCAGAGCGTTGTAATCGAACACTTCCATCGGCTTGTCGTAGCAGGTGAAGATGCCGTTGACGCTCATGTAGCGGGGCTGATTCAGCTCCTTGATGCAGGTCAGCAGGCAGGGAGTCTGCACCTTGACCATCATGTAGCCGTCTTCCAGCATACGCTTGACCGTGAGGCTGTTGCCATCCTTCTGGATGTCAGCAACATAGGTCACCTGAGGCAGGTGCAGCTTCTCAGCGATCTGAGGACCGACCTGTGCGGTATCACCGTCGATTGCCTGACGGCCGCAGAACACGACGTCCTCGGGGCCGACACCGATCTTATTGACAGCAGCGGCGAGGATCTGGCTGGTGGCGAAGGTATCAGAACCACCGAACTCACGGCCAGAGACCAGAACAGCCTTATCAGCGCCGCGGGCCAGTAGCTCACGGAGCATGCCCTCGGCCGGCGGGGGACCCATGGTGACGACGACGACTTCGCAGCCGGTCTCGTCCTTCAGCTTCAGAGCGGCCTCCAGAGCGTTCAGGTCATCGGGGTTGGTGATGGTTGCCATAGAGGCACGGTCCAGAGTACCATCCGCCTTGACAGCCACCTTACCGGAGGTATCAGGAACCTGCTTTACACAAACGATTGCTTTCATTGTAAATCTTGCCTCCCTTACTTCAGCAGCGCGCCGGAAATGACCATCATCTGCACTTCGCTGGTGCCCTCGTAGATCTCAGTGATCTTGGCATCACGCATCATGCGCTCGATGGGGTAGTCACGGGTGTAGCCGTAGCCACCGAACAGCTGCAGGCAGCGGCGGGTCACGTCGCTTGCGGTGCGGGCTGCGATGAGCTTAGCCTGAGCAGCCTCGACGCTGTAGCGGACCTTTGCACCATTCATAGCTTCCTGCTTCTTCAGAGCGGCAGCGTAGACCAGATACTTTGCAGCCTCGATACGGGCCTTCATCTCGGCCAGCTCGAACTGGGTGTTCTGGAAAGCGGAGATGCTGCGGCCGAACTGCTTGCGCTCCTTGACGTAAGCGACGGTCTCCTGCAGAGCGCCCTCGGCGATGCCCAGAGCCTGGGAAGCGATACCGATACGGCCGCCGTCCAGAGTAGCCATAGCCAGCTGGAAGCCCTTGCCGCGCACGCCCAGCATACGGTCCTTCGGGATGCGGCAGTCCTCAAAGATCAGCTCGCAGGTAGAAGAACCACGGATGCCCATCTTATCCTCAGCCTTGCCGACGGAGAAGCCCGGGTCGGTACGCTCCACGATGAAGGCGGAGCACAGCTTGGTGGGACGGCCCTTCTTGTCGAGGACCTTATCGGTAACAGCGATGACGATGAACACGTCAGCGTAGCCTGCGTTGGTGATGAAGATCTTGGAGCCGTTCAGCACCCAGTAATCGCCATCTTCCACAGCAGTGGTCTGCTGGCCCTGAGCGTCAGTACCAGCGCCCGGCTCGGTCAGACCGAAAGCACCCAGCCACTCGCCGCTGCACAGCTTGGGCAGATACTTTTCCTTCTGCTCGGGAGTGCCGTTCTCATAAATAGGTGCTGCGCACAGGCTGGTGTGTGCGGAAACGATAACACCAGTGGTGCCGCAGACCTTGCTCAGCTCCTCAACAGCCATGACGTAGGACAGGACGTCGCCGCCTGCACCGCCAACGGAGGTGGGGAAGTAAATGCCCATCATGCCCAGCTTGCCCATCTTCTCGACGGTCTCCTTGGGGAAATACTCTTCGGCATCGACTTTCTTTGCCAGAGGCTTGACTTCGTTTTCAGCAAACTCGCGGTACATCTTCTGCACCATCTGCTGCTGCTTGGACAGAGTAAAATCCATCGCTATATCCTCCTAACGGATGTTTTTCTTTCAGCACAGGGCAGCTACACTCATGTCCTGTGCAAACAAATTCCTCCCGGCCGTTTTCTTCGGGACGACCGAGAGAAATTTCAAACTAATTTACAGCTCGTCGACAGGGGTCTTGGTGCGGTCTGCGTTGTAAACGTAGAAGCCCTTGCCAGACTTGCAGCCCAGGTTGCCGCCGCGGACCATCTTACGGATGAGCGGGCATGCACGATACTTGCTGTCGCCGGTCTCCTTGTACAGGACGTCCATAATGGCGAGGCAGATGTCCAGGCCGATGAAGTCGCCCAGCTCCAGGGGTCCCATCGGGTGGTTGGCACCCAGCTTCATAGCGGTGTCGATGCCGGCGATGTTGGAAACGCCCTCCATCTTGATGAAGGCAGCCTCGTTGATCATCGGGATCAGGATGCGGTTGACGACGAAGCCGGCAGCCTCGTTGACCTGGACCGGCTGCTTGCCGATGGCAACGGAGATCTCCTTGATCTTCTCGACAGTCTCAGCGGGAGTGTTGCAGCCAGCGATGACCTCAATGAGCTTCATGCGGTCTGCGGGGTTGAAGAAGTGCATACCGACCAGAGGACGGCTGACACCCTTGCCGATCTCGGTGATGGACAGAGAAGAGGTGTTGGAAGCGAAGATGCACTCGGGCTTGCAGATCTTATCCAGCTCGCCGAAAGTGGTCTGCTTGACCTTCATATCCTCGAAAGCAGCCTCAACGACCAGGTCGCAGTCAGCGCACAGGTCTTCCTTCAGGCCCGGGGTGATAGCAGCGACGATAGCGTCAGCCTTCTCCTGAGTCATCTTGCCCTTAGCGACCAGCTTTTCATAGCCCTTCTTGATCTTTGCCAGACCATTCTCGGCCCACTCCTGCTTGATGTCACACAGAGCAACCGTGTTGCCCTCGACCTGAGCAAATGCCTTTGCGATGCCCTGGCCCATAGTGCCAGCACCGATAACACCGATCTTCATGGGAAATCTCTCCTTTATTATATCTTCTGAATGTAGTGCCTCTCCGTGCCTCCCCTTTCCGGGGAGGCGCTGCAGAGGCGTTATGGTTTAGTTTAGTTGTTGGTGAACACTGCCTTGGGCTTCGGCTTCTCACGGCTCAGGAAGCAGGCCATGCCTTCCTTCTGGTCATGAGTCTCGAAGCAGTCGCCGAACAGCTTTTCTTCGACTTCGACAGCCTTCTCGATGGGGAGACTGATGCCGTCGTTGATCGCCTTCTTGCAGTTGCGCACGGCGATGGGAGCGTTCTTGGCGATCTTGTTGGCCAGCTTCAGGACATTCTCCATCAGCTCAGCCTGCGGATACACTGCGTTGACCAGGCCAATGCGGTAAGCCTCGTCAGCCTTGATGTTCAGTGCAGAGTAGACCAGCTGCTTTGCCATGCCCATGCCAACCAGACGTGCCAGACGCTGGGTGCCGCCGAAGCCCGGGGTGATGCCCAGACCGACTTCCGGCTGACCAAACACAGCGTTGTCGGAGCAGATGCGGATGTCGCAGCTCATAGCCAGCTCATTGCCGCCGCCCAGTGCAAAGCCGTTGACGGCTGCGATGACGGGGATGGGGAAGCTCTCGATCATCAGGAACACATCATTGCCCAGTTTGCCGAAAGCCTCGCCCTCGGCCTTGGTCATGGTGCTCATGGAGCCGATGTCAGCGCCTGCCACGAAGCTCTTGTCGCCTTCGCCGGTCAGGACGATGCAGCGGATGGCGGACTGGTCAACTGCCTCAAAAGCAGCCTTCAGGTCTGCCAGAACTTCGGGGTTCAGGGCGTTCAGTGCCTTCGGGCGGTCGATGGTGATGATCTCGACTGCGCCCTGCACCTCGGTTTTTACAAATGCCATTGTGAAAACCTCCATTCAGGTTATATCTTATTCAAAACAGCCCCCGGACAAGGGGCAAGTCTCCGGTCTCGCCCACTGTCCGGGCTGTATCAATATCCGGAGTGACCCTTCAAAGGGAAATCAGTCCATCTCGACGATGGTTGCGCAGCCCATGCCGCCGCCGATGCACAGGGTAGCCAGACCCTTGTGAGCACCACGATGCTTCATAGCGTACAGCAGGGTGACGAGGATACGAGCACCGGAAGCGCCGACCGGGTGGCCCAGAGCGATTGCGCCGCCGTTGACGTTCAGCTTGTCCTTATCGAAGCCCAGAGCCTCGCCGACTGCGATGGACTGTGCTGCGAATGCCTCGTTGGCCTCGACCAGGTCCATATCAGCAACGGTCAGGCCGGTCTTAGCCATGACCTTCTTGGTAGCAGCGATGGGGCCAAGGCCCATGACCTCAGGCTCGACGCCTGCCAGAGCACCTGCGACCCAGGTAGCCAGAGGCTTCACGCCCAGCTCCTTGGCCTTCTCTTCGCTCATGATGACCAGAGCAGCTGCGCCATCGTTGATGGCGGAGGAGTTTGCAGCGGTGACGATGCCGTCCTTAGTGAAAGCGGGCTTCAGCTTTGCCAGCACTTCGGGAGCGCTCAGACGGGGGCCTTCATCGGTATCGAACACGGTGTCGCCCTTCTTGCCCTTGATGACAACAGGAACGATCTCATCCTTGAAAGCACCGTCCTTGATGGCCTTGTCAGCCTTCAGCTGGCTGTTGTAAGCGAAATCATCCAGCATCTCGCGGGTGATGGGGCTGTAGCCGTACTTCTTCTGATAGGTTTCGTTGGTGCAGACGTTCTCAGCGGTCATGCCCATGTGCTTGTTGAAGCCGCAGGCATCCCACAGAGCATCGTTGACCATGGTATCCACGATCTCGCTCTTGCCCATGGGAGCGCCCATGCGGTAGCCGTAACGGCCCTTCATCATTGCGAAGGGAGCCATGTCCATGTTCTCCATGCCGCCTGCGACCACGATGTCAGCATCGCCGGCCTCGATCATCTGAGCAGCCATGTTCACGCAGTTCAGACCGGAGCCGCAGACCACGTTGACGGTGACAGCAGGAGTCTCAACAGGCAGGCCAGCCTTCAGGGAAGCCTGACGAGCGACGTTCTGGCCCAGACCAGCCTGGATGACGCAGCCCATGTAAACATGATCGACCTGCTCGGGTTTCACGTTAGCACGGTTCAGGGCCTCCTTGATGACGATGGAGCCCAGCTCTGCAGCAGGGACGTTTGCCAGGGTGCCGCCAAACTTACCAATAGCGGTACGGCAAGCAGATGCGATAACGATTTTCTTCATGTTAATAGCCTCCTGAATTTATACGTTTCGGGGTTTCGTAAAACTATTTATCAAAAAGCCCGAGGGCCTTTCTGCATTATAAAAGGTATCAGATCGTCTTTCCTTCCGCCCGGAGCTGCTCCACTTTGGCGTGGATGGCATTCTCTACGTTGGGCGTCACGAACTTGGAGATGTTGCTGCCGTAGCGGGCAGCCTCCTTGACGATGGTGGAGGAAAGGTAGCTCCACTTGATGCTGGTGGCAAGGAACATCGTCTCGATACCGGGCATCAGTGCGTGGTTCGTCTGGGCGAGCTGTATCTCGTTTTCGAAATCCGTCACCGCCCGCAGGCCCCGTACCATCACCGAAGCGTGGCGCTTCTTGGCGAACTCCACGGTCAGGCCGTCGAAGCTCTCCACCGTCACATTCGGGATGTCCTTGCAGCACTCCCGCAGCAGCGCCACCCGTTCTTCTACGGTGAACAGAGGGTTCTTTGCGCTGTTGATGAGCACTGCCACAATGAGCTGGTCGTTTATCTTTGCAGCTCGCTTGATGATGTCGAGATGTCCTCTCGTGACCGGGTCGAAGGACCCGGGGTAAACTGCTGTTGCCATCGATATGGTCTCCTTTATTTGCGCGCTTTGGAAAAGCGCATTTGGTGTTGCCATGATAGCACTTTTCAGTTCCTGCTTCAAGTACCAGGCCGCATCGCCATCGCAATATCGTTAATTTTTAGTCAATCAACATCGCACTGGGGCGCATCATCTTGGTACACCCTTAGTAAACCATATCGTCAAAATTTTATCAAGTACTTTTTCGAAAAAAATTGTTTTTGCTATACCAAACAATCGCCACAAATACCTAAGAAATTTAGTCAAATTGTCCTGCGAGGCATTTTTTCGCGGAAGAGGGCTTGATTATAATGTTTGTTAATGTTATAACTAAGCTGTGCAGGTGTGCCGCTGCCGGAGGCTTCTGCCCTGCCGACCCCAAGGATACCGCCGGGGGTGTGATAAGACAGTGTCCGGACTGGAAAGAAACGGTAAATTTCCGGCTAAGATTTTGTCCCGTAGAATTGTGAATAATAAATTTACAATTCTTTTATGTTCTTAAAGGAGAGGATGGTTTATAATGGATTTCATGGAAATGTATGCCCAGAAAAAGATGACTGCCGAGCAGGCTGCTTCTCTGGTCAAGAGCGGCGACTGGGTGGATTACGGCTGGTGCGTCAACACCCCCGTGGCCGTGGACGCCGCCCTTGCCAAGCGCCTGCCCGAACTGGAGAACGTCAATTTCCGCGGCGGCATCCTGATGTGGGTGCCTGAGATCTTCCAGATCGACGACCCCGCTGCCCACATGACCTGGAACAGCTGGCATATGGGCGGCATCGAGCGCAAAGCCATCGCACAGGGCTTCTCGTTCTACTCCCCCATCCGCTATTCGGAGCTGCCCCGCTACTACCGCGAGAGTCCCGACCCGCTGGACATCGCCGTCTTCCAGGTGACTCCGATGGACGAGCACGGCTACTTCAACTTCGGCCCCAGCGCTTCCCATCTGGGTGCCGTCTGTGAGAAGGCCAGGAAGATCATCGTGGAGGTCAACACCAATATGCCCCGCTGCCTCGGCGGTATGGAGAACTGTGTCCATATCTCCCAGGTCACCGGCATCGTGGAGGGCGACAATCCGCCCATCGGCCAGATGGCCGCTGCCGGCCCCGCTTCCGAGGTCGATCTGAAGGTCGCAAACCTCGTCGTGCCGCAGATCCCCAACGGTGCCTGCCTGCAGCTGGGCATCGGCGGTATGCCCAACGCCATCGGCAGCCTCATCGCCCAGAGCGATTTGAAGGACCTGGGCGTCCACACCGAGATGTATGTTGACGCTTTCGTGGACATCGCCAAGGCCGGCAAGATCACCGGCGCACACAAGCAGCTGGACAAGGGCCGTCAGGTCTACGCCTTCGGTGCCGGCACCCAGAAGATGTACGACTACCTCAACGACAACCCCGAGTGCATGTCTGCTCCCGTTGATTACACCAACGACATCCGCAGCATCTCCGCGCTGGACAACTTCGTCTCCATCAACAATGCGGTGGACATCGACCTGTTCGGCCAGGTGAATGCGGAGAGCGCCGGCGTCAAGCACATTTCCGGCGCAGGCGGCCAGCTGGACTTCGTGCTGGGCGCATACCTTTCCAAGGGCGGCAAGAGCTTCCTCTGCCTGTCCTCTACCTTCTTTAATAAGAAGACCGGTCAGCTCGAGAGCCGCATCCGTCCCACGCTGGAAAACGGCAGCATCATCACCGATACCCGCGCCAATCTGCATTACCTCTGCACCGAATACGGCTGCGTCAACCTCAAGGGTCTGACCACCTGGGAGAAGGCCGAAGCCCTCATCAATGTGGCACACCCCGACTTCCGCGAGGAGCTTATCAAAGAGGCCGAGAAGATGCACATCTGGCGCCGCAGCAACAAAATCTAAACATCGCCGTACCGGCTCCTGCCGTCTGCGGCAGGAATGGAGTCACACATGATGGACAAAAAGCCGCACATCAAGCCCTATCTCTACGGAATGCTCGCGGGCTTTGGTGCGATAAGTCTAAGTATCCTGTTCTTCTTCTTCATCTACCGCTTCGACGGGTTCGGCGACGCGGTCTCCAAGGTGACCGGCATCCTGATGCCCTTCATCTACGGTGCCGTCATCGCCTATCTGCTCAAGCCGGTGTGCAACACCATTGAGGGCTTTTTGCACCGCATCTTCCCCGAAAAGCTCCACAGCATGGCCAATATGCTTGCCATTGCGGCGACGCTGCTGTTCGGTGTGCTGGTGGTCTACGCCCTCGTGATGATGGTGGTGCCGCAGCTCATCACAAGCGTCACCTCCCTCTACTACACCGCGCAGACCAGCATCACCCGGTTCATGCGGTGGGTGAACACACAGGAAGTCTTCTTGGATAATGAGACACTGATGGGCTATTTCAACAATGCCTACGATGCCATTGCTGACAACCTGACCACTCTGCGCACCACCCTGCTCCCCTCGCTGCAGAATATACAAGGCATCCTGAGCGGTGTGGGCGTCGGCGTCATGAGTGTGGTGACCTGGTTCAAGAATCTGCTCATCGGCCTTATCGTCGCTGTTTACCTGCTGGCCAGCCGCAAAAAGTTCGCCAAGCAGGCCAAGATGATCCTCTACAGCGTCGTCAAGCCCCACTGGGCGCAGCTCATCCAGGAGGAAGTCCTCTACGCTGACAAGATGTTCGGCGGCTTCATCAACGGCAAGATCATGGACTCCGCCATCATTGGTGTGCTCTGCTACTTCGCCTGCATCATCTTCAAGTTCCCGAGCGCACTGCTGGTGTCGGTCATCATCGGCGTCACCAACGTCATCCCCTTCTTCGGTCCCTTCATCGGTGCCGTGCCTGCAACGCTGCTCATCCTCATCCAGAGTCCCATCAAGGCCCTCTGGTTCGTGCTCTTCGTGCTGGTGCTCCAGCAGCTGGACGGCAACGTCATCGGCCCGAAGATCCTGGGCAACACCACCGGCCTTTCGAGCTTCTGGGTGCTCTTCTCCATCCTGCTGTTCGGCGGTCTGTGGGGCTTCGTGGGCATGATTGTGGGTGTGCCGCTGTTCGCCGTCATCTATGACGTCATCAAGAAGCTGGTCTTCCACGGCCTGCGCCGCAACGGCCAGCTCGACCAGATGACCGTCTACCACGACGAGTTCGGCGATCCCGGCGACCCGGCTCCCGCACCTGTGGAAGATGAAGAAGCGGAAACCGAAATCGTTATGGATTCCGGCGAAGAATAAAATAACAAGATAAAGCCCCCATCCTCCCGGCTGCCTCAGCCGATGAAGATGGGGGCTTTTCTGCGCAATTTTATGTTTGAAAGACCGATAAAGTCATTTCGCGTGAGCAGTGGAATGTGCCGGTTCCCAATCCTTGTAATTCTCGTACCGGCTCTCCTTGAGGGTGACATGCGACCAGATCTCGTCGGCCACAGGCTGCCAGTCGGCCGCATACGCACCGCATTTGTCGCAGAGATGGTCTACGCTCTCGGGCGACTGCAAGTCGGTGCTGTGAGCACCGGTGTCATGCACCATCTGGCGCAGAAGCTCGGGGTTTTCCAGCATCGGGCAGGGACGCAGGTGGTTTTTATTGAAGGGCTGGCCGTTGTGGTAGGCCATGAAGAGCGGGCTGCGGAGAATATCGAGGATGCTGCTGTCGTGGATGTTGGCGTTGGAGTAGTGGATGAAGACGCACGGCTCTGCATCGCCCGCCGAATTGATATGGAAATAGTTGCGTCCGCCTGCGATGCATCCGCCTACAAACTCGCCATCGTTCTGGAAGTCCATCGGATAGAACGGAATATCGCTCTTTTCTGAGCGGAGATACCGGATGCGCTCGATCATGTACTTGCGCTGAGCAGGCGTGGGCATCAGCTCCGGCGCAGCCTCGTTGCCTACCGGCATATAGTGGAAGTAGAACCCAAAGTGCGCACCCTTGTCGCAGAGCATCCGCATAAAGTGGTCGCTGGTAACGGCTTCGAGATTGTCTCTGGTATAGCAGATGGAGGTACCAAAAAGGATCCCGTGGGCCTTGAGCAAGTCCATCGCATTCATGACAGCGGCATAGTGGCCGTCGCCCCGCCGGGCATCATTGGTAGAGGGAGTTCCCTCGATCGAGAGCATGAAGGCGATATTGCCCAGTTTTACGACCTCTTCACAGAACGGCTCATCGATGAGGGTAGAGTTCGTGTAGATCGCAAACTGCACGTCGTTGTGCTTTTTTGCCAGACGGAGAATATCCGCCTTCCGCACCAGAGGCTCGCCGCCGGTGAGCATATAGAGATAGACCCCCAGCTCCTTGCCCTCGGTGATGATCTTGTCCATATCCTCAAAGCTGAGGTTGTTTTTGTGGCCGTACTCGCCCGCCCAGCATCCCACGCAGTGCATATTGCAAGCCGAAGTGGGGTCGAACAGGATCAGCCACGGGATATTGCAGTGGTACTTTGTGCGGTTCTCGCGGATGGTCTTTGTCCCCCGGAAAAACGCCTCATAGCCAAGGTTGAGCGCCGTGGTGCGTGCCACGTTGGGCGCGGTCTGGTCGAGCACACAGTTGATGAGCTTTGACCACTTGCTGTCCGCATCGGTCAGCACTGCGCGGGCGTGCTCATACGTCTCCTCGCTGAACGAGTCGCCATAGAACTGCTTTGCGACGTCCACCATCTCGGCAAACACCTTCTGACGGTCTTTTCTGACATGAGCCAGTGCCACATCCACCATCGTTCCGACAGCGGCACGCTGTACCTTATGGCTCAACGGCTCCAACGCGATACTCATAAAAGTCTGCCTCCTTATGTGGGTCTTTGCCGGCCCTTTGTTTTGACAATACTTTAACATTTTTCCGACAAAGGTTCTATAAACAAGCAGAGCAGGGTGATAGTTTTTCTATCATCCTGCTCTGCTTGTTCAGATTTTTATCATTCGTCGATTTTTGATGCTCTGCCGTCGGTGCTGAAGCGCAGCAGCGCCCGCTTCAGATCCCCGTGCATCATGGTGTTGAGCCGTTCGGCCATGATGGCCGGTTCGGTCTTCATATCCCGGCGTATCCATTCCAGCACCATGCCCACAAAGCCATACTTATAAAAATCAATGATGAACTGCTTGTCCTCTTCCTGCACCGGGATGTTTTCACGCTCTATAAACATCCGCAGCAGAGGGTCAAGCATTTTATAGAGGTACTGCTCCACCTGTTCCCGGCTGATGGAGCGGTAGACATTCAGCACCAGCACCCGGTTGGCCTGCACCTTTTCCAGCATATCGCGGAAGGCGTCGCTCCACGTCTCAAAGTCCTGATGGCCTTCCAGTGCCTCTGTGGCATCCTCCACCAGGATCCAGTCCACCAAATCGTAAATATCCTTGAAATGGTAGTAAAAGGTCATGCGGTTCACACCGCAGTCCTCGGTAATGTCGTTTATCGTGATCTTATTCAGCGGCTTGCGGAGCAGCAGCTTTTTGAGCGATGCTTCCAGCGCGCGTTTTGTCGTCTGTGCCACGAGAATGCCCATCCTTTCGCGTTTGCCCCGTTCTGTGCGGAGTTTCCCGACTTCTATCTATTATGATACCTCATCTGCCCGTGCAGGTGCAAGCACCTTTTTCGACTTTTTCATGAACTTTTTATGTTTTCTTAAGATCTGGACAGCAAAAAAGCCTGCGCCGCCGCAGCGCGTCTATCAGGAGCTTTCCGAAAAGCTTTGACATTTTCCGGCTCTCCTCTTGATTTCTCCCCCGGCCCTGCTTACAATGGAGACACAGAGGAGGCATCTCCCCTGTTCTTTTGATTGGGAAAGAGGTTTTTCTTATGCTGAATACCATCGGTTTCTTAGGCTGCGGCAACATGGGCGGAGCCATCGCCCGGGCCGTCTGCAAGGCGGCAGACCCGCAGAACGTCTGGCTCGCCAACCGCACCGCCGCCAAGGCAGAGGCTCTGGCCGCTGAGCTGGGCTGCAACACCACCATCAACGACGAGGTGGCGGGCCGCTGCGACCTCATCTTCTTAGCCGTCAAGCCCCAGATGATGGAGGAGCTGCTGGCACCGCTCCGCTTCACGCTGGCCGAACGGCCCAGCCGCTTCGTGCTGTGCAGCATGGCGGCGGGCCTGTCCATCGCCCGCATTCAGGAGATGGCGGGCGGCGACTGCCCCGTCATCCGCATCATGCCCAACACGCCCGCTTCGGTGGGGGCCGGTATGATCCAGTACTGCACCTCCAACGTCACCGCCGAGGAAGAGGCCGAGTTCCTGAAGCTGATGGCCCCCGCCGGGCGGCTGGATGCTGTGCCGGAGAGCCTCATCGACGCGGCCAGCTGCGTGTCCGGCTGCGGCCCGGCCTGGGTGTATCAGTTCATCGAGGCGCTGGCCGACGGCGGCGTGGCCTGCGGCCTGCCCCGTGCCAAGGCGCAGGAGTACGCCGCCCAGATGGTCCTGGGCAGTGCGAAGCTGGTGCTTGAGAGCGGCCAGCACCCCGGCGCACTCAAGGACGCCGTGTGCAGCCCCGGCGGCAGCACCATTCAGGGCGTGCGGGTGCTGGAAGAAAAGGGCCTGCGGGGCGCGGTGATGGACGCCGTCATCGCCTCCTACAACAAGACCAAAGAGATGGGAAAGGGTTGATCTATGCGCATCGTAGTCAAAGTCGGCACCTCCACACTGGCCCACTCCACCGGACGGCTGAACATCCGCCACACCGAAGAGCTGGTGAAGGTGCTCAGCGATTTGAAGAACGCCGGACATGAGGTCATCCTCGTGTCGTCGGGTGCCATCGGCATGGGTGTGGGCAAGCTGTCGCTTTCCGCCCGCCCTACCGATATGTCCTCCAAGCAGGCTTGTGCCGCCGTGGGGCAGTGTGAGCTGATGTACACCTACGACCGGCTGTTCAGCGCCTACGACCACACGGTGGCGCAGATCTTGCTCACCGGCGTGGACATCGAGCACGCCAGCCGCCGCGAGAACATCCAGAACACCCTCGCCCGTCTGCTGGAACTGGGCGCACTGCCCATCATCAACGAGAACGATACCGTCGCCACCGACGAGATCACCTCCATCGGCGACAATGACACCCTCGCCGCCATCGTCACCTGCTGCATCAAGGCCGATCTGCTGGTGCTGCTGAGCGACATCGACGGCCTCTACACTGCCAACCCCCACACCCACCCGGACGCAAAGCTCATCCCGCTGGTGGAGGACATCACGCCCGAGGTGATGGCGCTGGCCGACGGAGCCGGTTCGGCGCTGGGTACCGGCGGAATGTCCACCAAACTCCGGGCCGCCCGGATGGTGACCTCCAGCGGAGCTGACATGGTCATCGCGAACGGCGCCCACCCCGAACTGCTCTATGACATCGCCGAGGGCCGTGCCGCAGGCACCCGCTTTGCGGCCCACAGACAGGAGGCATAACATGACCACACAGGAAATTCTGGAAGCCGCCCGCGGGGCCAAGACTGCCGTTGCCCTTTCGGACAGCGGCACCCGTGATTCTGCCCTTCTCGGGATGGCTGATGCCCTCTGCGCACCGGAATCCATGGACGCCATCCTCGCCGCCAACGCCGAGGACATGGCCGCCGCCAAGGGCCGCATCAGCGACGTCATGCTGGACCGCCTCGCCCTGACGCCCCAGCGCATCGAGGCCATGGCCAAGGGCATCCGGGACGTTGCCGCCCTGCCCGACCCGGTGGGCCGGGTGCTGAGCCGCATCGAGCGTCCCAACGGCCTTGTCATCGAGAAGACCGCCGTGCCGATGGGCGTCATCGCCATCATCTACGAGAGCCGCCCCAACGTCACCAGCGACGCTGCCGCCCTCGCCATCAAGAGCGGCAACGCCTGCATCCTCCGCTGCGGCAAAGAGGCGTGGCGCTCGGCCAATGCCATCGTGACCACCCTGCGGCAGGGTCTGCGGGCAGCAGGTCTGCCCGAGACGGCAGTCTGCCTCATCGAGGACACCACCCATGCCTCGGCCAACGCCCTGATGACTGCCGTCGGCTATGTGGACCTGCTCATCCCGCGCGGCGGGGCCGGACTCATCCGTGCCTGCGTCGAGAACGCGAAAGTCCCCTGCATCCAGACCGGCACCGGCATCTGCCACATCTTCGTGGACGACACCGCCGACCAGACCAAGGCGCTGGACATCATCGAGAACGCCAAGGCCAGCCGCCCCAGCGTCTGCAATGCCGAGGAAGTCTGCCTCGTCCACAGCGCCATCGCGAGCGAGTTCCTGCCGAAGCTGGCCCAACGCCTCGGCCCCGACCGCACCGCCAAGGGTCTGCACCCGGTGGAACTGCGGCTGGACGAGCGCGCTGCCGCCCTCATCCCCGGCACCCCCGCCGGGCCGAAGGATTTCGACACGGAGTTCCTCGACTACATCCTTGCGGTGAAAATCGTGGACAGCGTGGAGGAAGCCATCGCCCACATCGCGGCTCACTCCACCGGCCACAGCGAAGCCATCCTGACCCGGACTGACGCCCATGCTGCCCTCTTCACGGCGGCAGTGGACAGTGCCGCCGTCTACGTCAACTGCTCCACCCGCTTCACCGACGGCGGAGAGTTCGGCCTTGGCTGTGAGATGGGCATCTCCACCCAGAAGCTCCACGCCCGGGGACCCATGGGCCTCGGCGAGCTGTGCAGCTACAAGTACATCATCCACGGCAACGGTCAGACCCGGTAATTTTCGGGTTTTTCCAGGATGCATCACCCTTTCGGTGAAAATTTTCTCCACAGGCCGGGACCAAATGCCCCGGCCTGTATTTTTGTTTCCTCAAAATAGACCGTTTTTCTCTCAAGCACATTTTTGGTTGAAAAATTTTTGCAAATACATCTGAGAATAATTCCTTGTATCCAAATTTTCTCCATTCTTCACAAAGCTATAGTCATACTTTTACCATTTTATCCTACAAAAATCACAACAAACCTCTTGACACACGGGCCTTCTGCGGGTTAAATTTAGATTGAGGGTGTGATTCGACACAATCTCACTTGTTTAGTCTGTTTATCGAGAATTGTTCTCCGCAAGACTTCAACTTTTCAGACCGTTTTACTGCGGAGAACACTCTTCCGAGCATATCCGCCCACTCACAACACTATACTTGGAATGAAGGAGAGAGCGTTATGACGATTGCTATTCTTGCACATGATTCCCGCAAAGAGCTGGCGCTGCAGTTCTGCACAGCTTACAGCGGCATCCTATCCCGCAACACAGTCATTGCCACCGGCACCACCGGTCGGATGCTGGCGCAGGCCACCGGCCTGCCCGTACACTGCTACCTCTCCGGGAAGCTGGGCGGCATCCAGCAGATCTCGGCCCGGGTGGCCTGCGACGAAGTAGACCTCGTGCTCTTCTTCCGCGACCCGCTCAAGGCCGAGAGCGGCAGCAGCAGCGAGCAGAACCTGCTGCGGCTGTGCGATATGCACAGCGTGCCGATCTCTACCAACATCGCCACCGCCGAAGTGCTGCTGCGCGGCCTCGATCAGGGCGACCTCGACTACCGTGAGGGCATCCATCCCGACATCGTGGAGCCGCTGCCCGTCCATCGGGCCGTGTGCTGAGCCTGTTTTTATAGCAGTTTGCGTTTTTAATGCACAAGCAACATCCGCAAACTGCATATCGCAAAGATGCCGTTTTGATAGGCACTATTTTTGAAAATTGCGATAAGACTTTTCCGCCATTTGTGGTTTTGTGTATAGAGGGTTTTCGACAAAGAAAGACACCGCAGAAGCTTTCACACTTCTGCGGTGTCTTTTTATCTTATGCGCTCAGATACCACTGAGAGATGACTTATTCCAGACCGCCCATCTGCTTGATGGCCTTGATGGCGTAGGTCAGGGTGCGGCCCATAGCCACGCCTGCCATCAGGCAGGGATAGTTGTTGGCGAAGAAGGAGCCGGACATATCGCCGGTGACATACAGGCCGGGCATCGGCTTGTTGTCGTTGTCCAGAGCCTGACCCTTGTCGTTGATGGCAATGCCCTGCTCGGTACACAACAGGGAGGCACCCAGCCAGCAGCCGTAGAAGGGAGCGGTGCGGATGGCGCTCAGACGGTAAGCGGGCTTGCCGAAGTCCTCGTCGTTCTGCTTGTCGTACAGCTCATTGTAGCGGTCAACAGTAGCAAGGAAGGTGTCCTTGGCCTCACCGGTGAAGCCCAGCTTGTCGGCCAGCTCCTCGATGGTGTCGGCCTTGAAGAAGACGCCCTCCTTCTCTGCATTGTCCATCTGCTTCTGGATATACTCTGCGCCGGCATTGCGGGTCTGGGCAGAGCAGCCGATGGTGTGGAAGCGCTTTGCGTCCTCCAGAATGTTTGCGTCGCAGATCTGTGCGTAGACACGGCCCGGCTGATGAGCAGCAGCGTAGACGATGTCGTTGTAGGGGCTGCTCTCGTTGGCGAAGCGCTCACCGTTGCGGTTGACCTTCAGGAAGGGCTGAGTGCCGGGGTTGTACTGGCGGATGGGGCCGGGGAAGGCCTTGCCGCCGAAAGCGGAGTCGCTTGCCACATAACCGCCGTCCACGCCGGGAGCCACGATGCCGCGGTCGAACAGCATGGGAGCAGCTTCCTTGTCGAGGTTTGCACCGGCCCAGACAGCGGCACGGATGCCGTAACCCTTATCGGCCGGAGAGTAGGAGCAGGCAGTGGTGACAGAGGTGCCCAGCGGGTCCAGCTGCTCCATCATGTAGGGGTTGCCGGGGAAGCCGCCGCAGGCCAGCAGAACGCCCTTGTTGGCGTTGTAGCGGATGAAGTGGTCATCCTCGGTGCTCTGGGCGATGATGCCGGTGATGCGGCCAGTTGAGTCCTTCTCCAGCTTTGCCAGAGAGGTCTTGAAGTCAACATCGTAGCCCAGCTCACGGATGTAGTCCAGCAGCAGTTCGTTACGGGCTGCGCCGGAGCTGCGGTCATAGGTGTACTCGATCTCGGGGTACATATAGTCGGTGTTGTGCTCGGCGTTCTCGGCAGGCCACTTAGCCTCATCGCCGTAGGTGTAGACCATCTTGACACCGTACTTGTCTTCCATGATGGAGCGGATGAACTCGATCATCTCCCCGGACTCGTTGATCCAGGTCTTGACAACGCGCTGGTCGCACTTGCCGGAAGCGTAGCGGGAGATCTCGCTCAGCAGCTTTGCACGGTCCATCTTGATGCCCTGTGCCTGTGCGCCGAAGCCGTCCACAGCGCCGACCCAGTGACGGGTATCCTGCACGTTGCCGTTCTGCTCGATGACGCGGAAGTTCAGGCCGTGAGCAGCAGCGTAAGCAGCTGCGCCCATACCGCCGTTGCCAGCGCCGACGATGAGGATGTCGGTGTCCACGGTCTCGGTGATGGCAGCCTCGTCGATGTCAGGCTCCTTGCCCAGCCAATCGGTCTCGTCACCGGTGGGCAGCTGGACGGAGGTCACAGTGGCCTCGCCCTTGGCCTGAGCGTAACAGCTCTTGGCAGCCTTCATGACAGCGTCGGAAGTGATGGTGGAACCGGAAACGCCGTCGATCTCAGCAGAGCCTGCAGCCATCAGCTGCTCACGCAGCTGGTCGGCAGCAGCGGCACCAAAGGAGGCGGTCTCGCCGGAGGTGTCCACCACAACGTCGGTCACAGCGCTGTCGGAGAAGGTCATGGTGACCTTGACAGTAGAAGAGATGCCCTCAGCAGTGCCCTCATAGGTGCCGGGGATGTAGGTGCCGGCTGCACCGGAAGCAGCAGGTGCAGCAGTGGAAGAGCTGGCAGTGTTGCAGGCAGCCAGAGCACCAGCAGTCACACCAGACATGGCGGCAGCGGCAGCGATCTTCAGAAAACCTTTACGGGAGATCTTGTTCATTTTGCGTGGTTCCTTTCTTCGTGTCTTTTTCTTCTTCTCTATTCTTTCTCATAGCTCCGTGCGGCGGCAGACCTTCTTGCACTGCCGCCCACATCGTTCGATAATAATTTAACACAAATTCAAGGGTCTGTCTTTTAAGAATCCTTAAACATCCTGGCCATTTCTTCGTTCAATTCCGGACATTCTCGTTAATTATTTGCTTAACAAGTCCAAAAAGAGCGCCGACCGCTTAAGTTTCCTTAAGAAGTCGGCGCTCTCATCAAAACGATTCTTAAACCTTGCCGCCGTCCGGCTGGAAGACATACCCCTTGCCCCAGACATTTTTCAGGTAGACAGGCTTTGCCGGGTCGGGTTCTATCTTGCTGCGGAGATTGTGGATATGTACCTGCACCGTCCGCACATCGCCGAGGCTTTCCTTGCCCCATATCTTCTGGTAGAGCTCGTTGGCCGTGAAGAAGGTGTTCGGGTAGCGGACGAAGAGGGTGAGGATGCGATATTCCATGTCGGCCAGATGGACGCTGCGGCCATCCTTCTCCACGCTGTGGCTGTTGGCATCCAGCGTGAAGGCCGCGCAGTGGTAGCCGTTGACGCTGGGCTCTGCGCCGTCCATCTGCACCCGGCGGATGTTGGCCATGATGCGGGCCAGCAGGATCTTGTTATGATAGGGCTTTGCCAGAAAGTCGTCGCCGCCCATTTCCAGCGCGTGGACGATGGTATCGGTATCGTCCAGACAGGATGTGAAGATGATGGGGCAGTGGTGCCAGCTGCGCAGACGTTGGCAAAGGTCCACGCCGTTGGTGTCCGGGAGAAGGATGTCCATCAGGATAACATCGAACTTTTCCCGCGCATGGCTCAAAGCGTCGCCGCCCGTCTCTGCACAGACCACCTCAAAATTCTGCTGACTTTTCAGAAAATAGCATGTGGTGTCGCGGATCACGGGGTCATCTTCCACCAACAATACGCGGATCATCCTGTCAGCCCTCCCCTTTTTTCGCACGATTTGATATACTATAGTATACCTTATTTTTTGCACATCTACAAGGGGAGGCATCGCCATGAAGCAAAAATGGCCCATTCTGATTTTCTCCGCCCTGCTCACGGCCTTTATCGTGCTGGCCGGTATCTGGGGCAACGCGCAGTTCGAGCATCTGCACAGCGGCAGTATGCTGACGGCGGAACACGCCGCCCAGGGCATCGCGCTGGACGGCTGGCGGCAGGAAGCCCCCGGCCAGTGGCACTTTACTTTCACGGTAGGGGAAGACATCCCGTCCCTCACCCTCTGCGTCACCAACACAGCGGTGCCGCTGGCCCATGAGAGCCTCACCAGCCTCGAGCGCTCGGGGGAGCTGTATGCACTGGACGTCACGCCCGGCGAGACGGTGGAGCTGGTGTTCACCTGCGGCCGCAGCCCCCAGACATGGCTGATGACTTCCGCCTTCGCCTCCCGGGCATTCCGCTTCCGCACCATGACTCAGGTCATCGCTCTGACGGCCTTTGTGACCATGGGGATGGTGCTGCTGGCGCTCTACCACTATAAGCACCTGCCGGAGCTGGGGTACTTTCTGCTCTACCTCGTCATTATGAGCGTCTGGGCGCTGATGGTCTTCTTCTTCCCGGCCATCCGGAGCAGTCTGCTCCAGCGCATCCTCCGCTCCTTCTTCTCCCTCACTGTGCTGGCCTCGGCACTGCTGGCGGCAGGGCTGCTGGGGGTAAAACTGCCCCGCTCCGGGCGGGGGCTCCTTGCGCTTGCCGCCGGATGCGTCGTCTTCTTTGCACTGTCCACGAGCAGCTATCCCCCGCTGCGGGTCGGGATGCTGATAGCGGGCATGTGCCTCTGTCTCTACTACTTAATGGCCGCCGTGAACGCAGACTATGAGGGGGCCGCTCTGATGCTCCTGCCCGGTGCCGTCACCACCGGCTTCCGGGTCTGGGCGCTGATGCCCGGGCTGGACAGCGCGCTTTTCGTGGAGTCTGTCCCCTTCTACCTGCTGCGCTGTTCCCGCCTCTACGACCTTCCCTTTGCCATCGGCTGCATGGTGTTCGTCTGCCGGAGGTTTGCTCTCCTCTTCGACCGCACCGAGCAGCTGGCCCGGGAGCTGGACGCCCGGGTGGCAGAGCGGACAAAAGAGCTGACCGCCGAGACCGAGGCCCGCAAGAGCATGATGCTCAACATTTTTCACGACCTTCGCAGCCCTCTCTTCGCCGTCAGCGGCGGGCTGGAAACGCTGGAATCGGCCCCCGAGGCCCTTCCGGCCCTGCTTCCGGCTCTGCGTCAGCGCATTGAATTCCTGCGGCGGCTGACGGAAGACCTCTTCCTCGCGGCAAAGCTCGAGCAGAAGCAGATCCTGCTCAACGAAGACCGCGCCGCCCTCAACGAAGAAGCCGCCGCCGTCTGCGCCGCCTGCCGGAGCGAGGCCGACCAGAAGGGTGTCGAACTCCATGTCAGCGCCGACACGCCTCTGCCTGTCTGGGGCGACAGCGTGCGGTTACAGCAAATTATCCAGAACCTTGTCACCAACGCCATCCACTATACTCCCGCCGGGGGCAGCATCCATGTAGACTGCCGCGCCGAGGGCGAAACGGCCTGTGTCAGCGTACAGGACACCGGCTGCGGCATCGCGCCGGAAGACCAGAGCGCTGTCTTTGACCGATACTTCCATACCACCGCCGACAAAAAGCACGACTCCACCGGCCTCGGCCTGACCATCGCGCAGGAGCTGGCCCACCTCCACCACGGCGAGATCACATTGCAAAGTGAAGTCGGCAAGGGCAGCATTTTCACGCTGCGGCTCCCCTTACTTACAGACTGAGAGGGCAAGGCCGCTGATAAGATCTATCTCTCTATAGAGAAAGAGGACATCACGCAAAAAATCGCATGATGTCCTCTTTCTTATCGCAATTTTCAAAAATAGTGCCGGTCAAAACCGCATCTTTGCGATATGCAGTTTGCGGCTGTTGCTTGTGCATTAAAAACGCAAACTGCTATATTTCAGCAGCTCCGTCAGCTTTGCCAGACGATGCACGGCCTCGTCCAGCACGTCGGTGCCGCGGGCAAAATGCATCCGGATGAGGTGGTTGACCGGCTCTTTGAAGAAGCTCGAACCGGGGACAGCCGCCATCATGGCCTCGGTGCCGCCGCAGGTGACGCAGATTTCCGTGTTGGGGTCCACCTCGTGGTGGAGGGCCGGGCTGGTCTTTTTCGCCAGCGCCTCCCGGAAGTTCTGCGCACCGAAGGTCACGGCGTACTGATGGGGGCCGTCGTGGGCGGCTTTGGCCAGTGCGTCGGTCAGCTCCTTCGGCGGGTCGAAATCAGGAAATCCCTGCGACAGGTTGATGGAATCGTATTGGTTGTTGATGCGGGTCATCCGGCGGATGACAGAGTCGGTAAAGGTGCCGACGCGGTCGCTTAATCGTGGCATTTTTTGATCCTTTTCATCTTAGTCTCCCCTCGAGAGGGGAGCTGGCACCGAAGGTGACTGAGAGGTTCAGTCCTTAAAATACGCATTCTGCACAGCCAGCAGGACGCCTGCGCGGCTGGCGGCGAAGTTCAGGCCGCCCTGCAGGTAGCAGGTATACGGCTCACGCAGCGGGCCGTCGCAGGAAAGCTCGATGGTGCTGCCCTGGGTAAAGCTGCCGCTGGCCATGATGACTTCGTCGGTGTAGCCCGGTTCCGGAGAGGGTTCCGGGGCGGCGTAGCTGTCCACGGGGCTTGCGGCCTGAACTCCCCGGCAGAAGCCGATGAGGGCGTCCGCCGTACCGGCATCAAAGCAGGTGACGATGTCGTTGTGGGCCTCGCAGTAGCGCGGGATGGGCTTTTTGCCCACCAGTTCCAGCAGGCACTGGGCGTAGATGGCCGTCTTGATGGCTTCGCAGACCACGCCGGGGGCGTAGTAAAAGCCCAGATACATATCGCGGGGCGTCTCGAGGGTGCAGCCCAGCTCCTTGCCGAGGCCGGGGGCGTTCAGGCGGTAGGCGCAGAGCTCCACGAGGTCTTTCCGGCCTGCGATATAGCCGCCGGTGGGGGCAATGCCGCCGCCGGGGTTCTTGATGAGGCTGCCCACCATGAGGTCGGCACCGGCCTGGCAGGGTTCTTCCTTCTGGGTGAACTCGCCGTAGCAGTTGTCCACAAAGATGATGATGTCGGGGTTGGCGGCGCGGGCGGTGTCGGCCACCTTGCGGATGGTGTCGAGGTCGAAGGCGTTGCGCTGCAGGTAGCCGCGGCTGCGCTGGATGTGGCAGACCTTCGCGCCCGGGGCTTTCTGGGCGATGAGCTCATAGTCCGGGGTAAAGTCGGCCTTCAGCGGGGCCTCGTCGTACTTGATGCCGTAATCCATCAGGGTTCCGGTGCCTTTGCCCTTGCCATCCAGACCGATGACCCCTTCCAGCGTGTCATACGGACGGCCCGTGGCAGCCAGCAGGGTATCGCCTGCCCGCAGCAGACCAAAGAGGGCCACGGCCAGCGTGTGGGTGCCGCTCTGGAACTGGCTGCGCACCAGTGCATCTTCGGCGCCCATCACCTCGGCAAAGATCTGCTCGAGCTTGGCGCGGCCGGTGTCCCACAGGCCGTAGCCGGTGGTACCCAGCATATCGGTGGAGGACATCTGGGTGTCCGCAAAGGCTTTCAGCATCTTGAGCTGGTTGTAGTCGCGGATGTCCTCCATCTGCTTGAAGTAGGGCTGGCAGAGCTCGAGAGCTTTTTCATCCAGCGCCAGAACTTCGGGTTTGTAGTCGAAAAAGTGATTTAACATTGACATTATAATGAATCCTTAATTGTTATTGTACTTCATATCGTGCATACTCCCCCATCTTCTCAAAGCCCAGCCGGGTATAGAAATGCACCCGCTCGGGGCTGCACAGGAAGACAGGCATCCAGCCTTCGGCGGCGAGGGCATTCGCCATCTCGACGATGAGCCGCCCGCCGATGCCTTTGCCCCGCAGAGCTTCCACGGTCTCGCCGCAGGCCATGTATGCCTGACCATTTGCCAGCGCGTAAGCTCCCACCGTACAGATGATGTTCCCTTCCCGTTCCAGCGTCCAGACCCGGGCAAGACCCCGGCTGCGCTTGGAGCAGAGCTCAGAGTAAAAGTCGTCCCGTTTTGAGGGCCTGTCAGGGAAGAGCAGATCCGCTGCTTTTCCGGCGGCAGGTTCTGTGTTTTTGGCAAGACTCTGCCAGAGGGAAGCGTCCGCCTCAGGCAGCGGCAGCTGACGCCCCGGCGCAAGGCCAAAGACGCTGTGTGTCTTTGCCCGCTTCCAGCCCGTGGGCGGCGGACACTCAGCCTCGTCCAATACGACAGCCTCACAGCCGCAGAAAGCCAGAAAGCCTGCCAGCTCCTCGGGGTTGGCGTGACCCGCCAGCCACGCGGTGCTGCCGCCGACATCCAGCGCCAGCGTCGGCCCGGCGAAAAAGCGGCCCGGCTGGCTCTTGCCGAAGAGGGCGAACGCCAGCGGCATGGTCGCCCCGAGACAGAGCCTGCCCCGGCAGGCGTTCAAAAAGCGCTGCTTCTGGCGGGGCGTTTTGATTTGAGTTATCACTTCAGCGCGTTGACAATGCTCTTGAACTCGCGGCCGCGCACTTCAAAGTTCGGGTAGAGGTCGAAAGAGGCGCTGGCCGGCGAGAGGATGATGATGTCACCGGGCTTTGCGCAGGCGCGGGCCAGCTCCACGGCGTGCTGCATGTTGTCGGCGTGCTGGATGGGCAGCTCGGCCTCGTTGAAGTTCGGGTCTTCGCGCACGGCCTTCTCGATGCGGGGGCCGGTAGCACCCATCAGCACGAGGTTCTTGACATGAGCCGTGATCTCAGGGGCCAGCGGCTCGTAGGGGATGTGCTTGTCGTAGCCGCCTGCGATGAGGATGACCTTCTGGTCGAAGCTGCGCAGACCGGCGATAGTGCGGGTGGGGCTGGTGCCGATGGAGTCGTTATAATAGGTGACGCCGTCCAGCACGCGCACCGGCTCGATGCGGTGCTCCACGCCGGTGAAGCTGCTGCCCACCAGCTGGATGGCTTCCACAGGCACCTCGCCCCAGACGGCGGCGGCAGCGGCCAGCAGATTCTCAATGTTGTGCAGGCCCCGCAGCTTCACGTCCTTCTGGGCGAGGAAAGGAGTCACGACGCCGTTCTCTGCCATGCAGAGCATCCCGTCATCCCGCAGGAACGCGCCGTTGTCCGTCTCGTGCAGGCGGGTGAACCAGACCTGCTTGCCCTTGCAGTCCTTCTGCATGGAGCGGCTGATCTCGTTCTCATAGCCGAGGACAGCGCGGCAGGGCTGCTTCTGGTAGAGCAGAATGTTCCGCTTGGCGTCGATGTACTCCTGCATATCCTTGTGGTGGTCAAGGTGGTTGGGGGTCACGTTGGTGACGACGGCGATGTTGGGGCTCTGGTGCATACTGATGAGCTGGAAGCTGGACAGCTCCACCACGGCCACGTCGTCGGGGCTCACCTCGGGCAGCATGGGCAGCAGGGCTGCGCCGATGTTGCCGCCCAGATGCACCCTGCGGCCTGCGGCCTCGTAGAACTTGGAGATAAGGGTGGTGGTGGTGGTCTTGCCGTCAGAACCGGTCACGGCCACGATCTCGCAGGGGCAGAACTGGAAAAACAGCTCCACCTCGCTGGTGACCATGGTGCCGGCGGCCATGGCGTCCTGCAAAGGCTTCTCGAAATAGCCCACGAAGCCCGGGGTGCGCATGATGATGTCCTGCCCCTTGAAACCGTCGAGGTAATTCTCGCCGAGGCTCAGATCGATGCCCAGCTCCTTGATGGTGGCGGCGTAGTCGCCGAAATCTTCCACGCTCTTTTTCTGGTCGCAGAGGGTGACGTGCGCACCCAGCTCCACGAACTCCCTGATGAGCGTCTTATGGCTGACGCCCGCGCCGATAAAGGCAACCTTTTTGCCCTTGATGAGGTTTGCAAGCTCCTGCTGTTCCTTCTGCATAAAAAAGGACCTCCTCTATAAATGTATATTACCATAGCACCCCCGCCGCACACAGCCGCAGGAGAAAATGCATTGCCGTCCCCCATTATAGACCATTTGTTTCCGATTGGCAACGGAAAAACACAAACCGTGGCTCAAAATGTCCACCCAAATCAACAAAATGTCGATTGTCTTTTCTGCCTGTTTCTGTTACACTTATAGCGATTTCGATTTTTGGCGCAGCATCAACAGCATTGCGCCGGCTCGACACCAGAATTTTCCTGCGCCTGTCCGGGTGCAGTTTTCCTATTTCTTATCACTTTCTGAGACAAACAGGGCCGCATCGGCCCGAAAGGATGCATTTCTTGAAACAGCTTCGCTTTATCGCGGCCCTGCTGGCTGCGTTTTTTGTTCTGAGCCTGACCGCCTGCGGCTCCGGCTCCAACAGCTTTACCTGGTTCGTGGACTCCATCCCCGCGAACCTCGACCCGCAGGTGGCGTCCAGCGCCTCGGACATCATCGCCTGCGAGAACCTCTACAGCGGCCTCGTCCGCCGCACACCGGACGGCAGCCTCGCGCCGGAATTGTGTGAGCGGTGGGAGGTATCTGCCGACCGGCTCACCTATACATTCTATTTGAAGGACGGTCTGACCTATACGGCCTCGAAGGGAGATCCCACCGACTACGCCATCACCGCCGAGGACTTCGTCTTCGCGTTCCAGCGGATGTTCCTCCCCGGCACCAACTCCCCCTACGCCGTGGAGTTCTCTGCCCTCGAGAACAGCGCCGCCGTTCTGGCCGGCCAAAAGCCCGCCAGCGCGCTGGGCGTCACCGCTGCGGAGCCGCTGAAACTGGTGTTCCGGCTCTCCTCGCCCGACGAGACGTTCCTCTCCAAGCTGACGCTGCCCGGCGCGATGCCCTGCGACGAAGCGTTTTTTGACAGCACCCGAGGCACCTACGGTCTGACCAGCGCTTCCACCCTTTCCAGCGGACACTTTTACCTTTATAACTGGACGTCCAGCGGCCTTTTCCTCCGCCGGGCGGCTTCGGGGAGCCAAATCGACAGCCTGCGCCTCGTGGAGAACACCACGAGCTCCGGCCAGTCCGCCGAAGAGCTCATCAACAACGAAAAATGCACCGCCGCCCTCGACGACAGCGGTACCCCCACCTCGCTGCAGAGCGTGTCCTACTCCGATACCACATGGGCGCTGCTCTTCAACTGCGACTCCATCTTTGCTTCCACTGAGCTTCGGCAGGCGCTGGGCAGTGCAGCCGCTTCGGCGGTGGAAGTCCCCGGCGGCGGGCTGTTCGCGGAGGCAAAGGGCCTCATCCCTGACGGCCTGACCGTGGACGGCATCGACTACCGGCAGACGGCGGGCGATGTCCGCCCGGCCTTCGGCGACCCCCGCGCACTTTACATCGCCGCCCGCGACGGCGGCGTCTCCCCCTCCGACTTTGGGCGCGTCTCCCTGCTGCTGCCTTCCGGCAGCGGCCTCAGTGACACCGCCGAGCTCATCAACAGCGCATGGCAGAAGGAGTTTTCGCTCTTCTTCTCAGTGGAAGAGGTGGAGCCGGAAGAGTTCCAGAAGCGGCTCGAAAACGGCAGCTACACCATCGCCCTCGCCCCCGTGCAGGCCGAAGGCGGCAGTGTCTACACCGCGCTGGCCCAGTTCTCCCCCACCGGCGGCGGGCTGACCGGCTACAGCGACGCCCTTTACACCACCCAGCTCTCGGCCAGCGCCACAGCCACCGGCAGCACCCGCTGCTCTCTGCTGGCCGCCTGTGAGCGCCAGCTCCTCGAGCAGGCCGTGGCCGTGCCGCTTTTCACCCAGCAGAAGCGGCTGCTGGTGGCCAACGGCATCGAGGGCCTCGTCTTCGACCCCTTCGGCCCGGTGCTGGATGTGACGTATGCGACGAAAAGTTGACCGCCGCTTAAGCCTCTCCCTTTGGGAGCAACGGCGACGACCGCCGCCAGCGGCGGAAACAGGGAGGAGCTGTTGGGGCAGTGGCCAGCAGGATGCGAGCGGCAGCGAAGCAAACGCTGGGAGCCGCAACCCGGGCAGTGTCACCGAAGGTGACGGAGAGGGCAAGGATGCTGACGATCAAATATAAGCGCAGCGATAGTATCCCTCCGACAAAGAGTCTGCCTATCGCAGCGCGCCGTCCCTTTCGCAGCGGGCTTGCCCTCTCAGGCGCTTACGCGCCAGCTCTCCCAGAGGGAGAGCCTTTTGGAAACGGCTCACAGTCAGATAAATTCATCAAACATAAAAAAAAAAAAAAAACAGAGAGGATAGTTCAGGAACGACTATCCTCTCTGTTTTTATGCTTTTTTACGTTAATACGAAGGTCAGCTCTGCGGTGGCGGCGCACTTGCCGTCCACATAGGCGGACGCTTTGCCGATGCCCACCGGGCCGCGCTGCTCGACCAGCTCACAGTGAAGGGTGAGCACATCGCCAGGGGTGACCTGCTTGCGGAAGCGGGCGTTCTTGATGCCGCCGAAGAGGGCCAGCTTGCCTTTGTTCTCAGGCAGGCTCAGGGCCGCGACAGCGCCGGTCTGGGCCAGTGCTTCGAGGATCAGGACGCCGGGCATGACCGGCTGGCCCGGGAAGTGGCCGCAGAAGAATTCTTCGTTGCGGGTGACGCACTTGCGGCCAATGGCCCACTGACCCGGCTCGTAATCCAGAATGCGGTCCACGAGGGCAAAGGGATACCGGTGGGGCAGGATGGCCGCGATCTCCTCGCTGGTCAGGCTGTTTGCGTTTTCACGCACGGTGCGGGGTTCTGCCATCGCTCAGCCCTCCCACTTCTTGAAGGCCAGGCAGGCGTTGTGTCCGCCGAAGCCCAGGCTGTTGCTCAGAGCGTACTCCATCTTCATCTCACGGCCCACATTCGGCACATAGTCCAGATCGCACTCCGGGTCGGGCTGCTCGTAGTGGATGGTGGGCGGCGCGAACTGGTCGCGGAGGGCCAGTGCGGTGAACACGGCCTCGATGCCGCCTGCGCCGCCCAGCAGATGGCCGGTCATGCTCTTGGTGCTGACGACGGCGATGTCCTTGGCGTGGTCGCCGAAGACGGCGTGGATGGCGGCAGTCTCGCAGCTGTCGTTCATGTGGGTGCCGGTGCCGTGGGCGTTGATGTGGTCGATCTGCTCGGGGGCAATGCCGCCGTCCTTGAGAGTCAGCTTCATGCAGCCGATGGCGCCTGCGCCGCCGGGTGCGGGAGCCGTGAAGTGGTAGGCGTCGCAGTTGGCGCCATAGCCCACGACTTCGGCATAGATGTGTGCACCGCGGGCCTTGGCGTGCTCCAGCTCTTCCAGCACCAGCACACCGCTGCCCTCGCCCATGACGAAGCCGCCGCGCCGTGCGTCGAAGGGCAGGCTGGCCGCATCAGGGTCCGCAGCAGTGGAGAGAGCCTTCATGCTGGTAAAGCCGCCGATGCCCAGCGGGCTGATGCAGCTCTCGGCACCGCCGCAGACCATGACCGGCTCGTAGCCGTCGCGGATGCGGTGGAAAGCATCGCCCACAGCGTTGGTGCCGCCTGCGCAGGCCGTCACCGGGCAGGTACACATCCCCTTGAGGCCGAAGCGGATGGCGATCTGTGCTGCCGCCATGTTGGCGATCGCCATGGGGACAAAGTAGGGGCTGACCTTCTCCATCCCCTTTTCCTCGCCGCGGCTGTGCTGCTCCTCGATGGTGGGCAGACCGCCGATGCCGCTGGACACGATGACGCCGATGTTCTCGGCCTCGGCTTCGCAGTCGATGCCGCTGTCCTGGATGGCCTCAGCGGCAGCGCCCAGCGCCAGCAGGGTGAAGCGGGCCATCTTGCGGGCTTCCTTTTTATCCACGACAGTCTCGGGGTCAAAGCCCTTGACCTCGCCCGCCAGCTTGCACTTGAACTCGCTGGCGTCGAACTGGGTGATGGGGCCAATGCCGCACTTGCCTGCGCGGGCTGCGGCCCAGCTGTCGGCGGTATTATTTCCAAGAGGGTTCACGGTGCCAAGACCGGTGATGACGACTCTGCGTTTTTCCATAGAAAAAGCTCCTTTTTACATTGCCATGCCGCCGTCCACACAGAGCACCTGCCCGGTGAGATAGCTGCTTTGTTCGGCGGCGAAGAAGGCCACCGCGTTTGCCACGTCCTCCGGCTGGCCGGCGCGTCCCTCCGGGATGGTCTTGCACATCTCGGTGCGGACAGCCTCCGGCAGAGCGGCGGTCATATCCGTGGCGATGAAGCCGGGAGCCACCGCGTTGACGGTGACGTTCCGGCTGGCCAGCTCCTTGGCGAGGCTCTTGGTCAGGCCGATGAGGCCCGCCTTGCTGGCGGAATAGTTGGTCTGGCCTGCGTTGCCCCGCAGACCCACCACGCTGCTCAGGTTGACGATGCGGCCATAGCGCTGGCGCACCATCCGGCGTGCGGCCTCCTTGCAGCAGAGGAACGCACCCTTGAGGTTGGCGTTCAGGACGGTGTCGAAGTCCTCCTCGGAAAGGCGGAGGATGAGGTTGTCGCGGGTGACGCCCGCGTTGTTGACGAGAATATCCACCCGGCCAAAGGCGTTCACTGCCTCTTCGAACAGCTTCTTGCAGCCCTCGGCAGTGGAGACGTCGGCCTGCACGGTGACGGCCTCGACGCCAAGCTCTTTGCACAGCGCGGCAGTCTCGGCGGCAGCGGCCTCACCGTGGCAGTAGTTGACCACCACATTGCAGCCCTGCTTTGCCAGTGCGACACAGACAGCGCGACCGATGCCCCGGCTTCCGCCGGTGACGACGGCGGCACGGGTCAGCTTTTCTTCGCTCATGCCTGTGCCTCCTTCCAGCTGGTGAGGAAAGCTTCCAGCTCTTCTGCCGTCTCGACAGCAGTGCAGTGGACGTCTGCGCCCAGCGTCTTTTTCACGAAGCCGCTCAGGGCCTTGCCCGGGCCGACTTCGAGAATGTCGGTGACGCCCAGCTCGCCCAGACGGCGGAGGGTATCTTCCATGTAGACGCTGCTCTGCACCTGCTTTTCCAGCAGAGCGGGGATGCTGTCGCTGTCTGCCTTTTCGCGGCCGAGGCAGTTGAAGAGGACAGGCGTCTCCATCTCGCCAAAATGCTCAGACTCAAAGCGCTTTGCCAGCGCGTCACCGGCGGGGTGCATCAGCCTGGTGTGGAAGGGGCCGCTGACCTTCAGCGGGATGCAGCGGCGTGCGCCTGCGGCTTTTGCCAGCTCAGCGGCCTTTTCCACGGCGGCTTTTTCGCCGCCGATGACCAGCTGGCCCGGGCAGTTGTAATTGCAGATCTGGACACAGCCCAGAGCGGACGCCTCTTCGCAGCACTTTGCCAGTGCATCGCGGTCAAGGTTCATCACAGCGGTCATGCCGCACTCGATGCCCTTGGCGGCGTCGGCCATGGCCTTGCCGCGGAAGGCAGCCAGCTCCACAGCCTGCTTGGCCGTGAAGACACCGGCGGCTTCCAGCGCGGAGTATTCGCCCAGCGACAGACCGGCCAGATAGTCGGCCTTGACGCCGTTTTCCTTCAGGACAGCCGTGACACCGGCGGCGAAGGCCACCATGCAGGGCTGGGTGTACTGAGTCAGATTCAAAACGCCTTCCGGGTCGTCGAAGCAGACGCTCTCCAGATCAAAGTCAAGGTCTGCGGCGTTGAACGCCTCCCGGAACGCGGGGTATCTCTCGTAAAGGTCTTTGCCCATGCCGGGGTGCTGAGAGCCCTGACCGGCATACAGAATGGCAAGCTTCATTGGTGTTTCCTCCAATCATCCATCAGTTCATCCATCAGCTCCCGGACACTGCGCATCCGGTCGAGACGGCCCACGTTGGCCCCGCAGAAGAAGAGTCCCTCTTCCACATTGCCCTTCACTGCCTCGATGAGGGCGTGGGTGATGCAGTAAGGCACCTTGGCCGGCTCACAGGCTTTGAGACAGCGGGCGCAGTGCTTCGGCGGGAAGCGCAGGCCCTGCTCAAGCTTCTGCACCAGCGGAGTGGCCAGCGCACGGCCCGGCATTCCCACAGGGCTGTGGATGATGCGCACATCCTCGGGCTTGGCCGCCAGCAGGACATCTTTATAGGTCTGGCTGGCGTCGCACTCGTAGGTTGGGATGAAGCGGGTGGCGAGCTGTGCGCCCGCAGCACCCATCTTAGTATAGTGGGCGATGTCCTCGCCCGTGTAGACACCTCCGGCCACGAAGACCGGGATGTCGTGGCCGAACTGAGCCTCGAAAGGCTTCACCTCGGCCAGCACTTCGGGCAGGATCTCGTCGAGGGTCTGGCATTTTCCGGCCAGAAGCTCTTCTTCCGAAAAGCCCAGATGCCCACCGGCCTTGCAGCCCTCGATGACCACGAAGTCGGCGGTGCGGTTGAAGGCTTTTGCCCACCGGCGGAGGATGAGCTTTGCAGCACGTCCGCTGGACACGATGGGTGCCAGCGCGACATCAGCTTTTTCCACCAGGCCGGGCAGCTCCAGCGGGAGGCCCGCACCCGATACGATGGCATCCACACCTGCCTCCACAGCCGTGCGGACGGCGTCGGCGTAGTTCTGGGTGGCGACCATCGCGTTGATGGCCACCAGTCCCGCGCCGCCTGCGATCTCTTTCGCTTTGGCGATTTCTTTTTTCAGCGCACGGAGATTCGCTGCGTAAGGGTCGCGGGCAAAGTCGGGTTCGCGGTAGCCTGTGTCGGCGGTGGAGATGCACCCCATGCCGCCGCAGGCCGCGACCGCACCGGCCAGCCCGCCGAGAGAGACGCCCACGCCCATGCCGCCCTGTAAGACAGGCACGGCCAGCGGCTTGCCTGCGAGGGTCAGCATAACTCGCTCAGCGAATGCATCCGCTGCCTCCCGCTCTCCCACAGCTCGTCGAGGATCTCAGCCACAGGCCGCACCTCGTGGAGCATACCGGCCACCTGACCGGCCATCAGACTGCCGGTGGCGGTGTCGCCCTCAAAGACGGCCCGCCGCAGACTGCCCAGCGTGTATTTTTCCAGCTCCATCTTGTCGGCGCCGGCCTTTTCCTGCCGGACATACTCGCGGCTCATCCGGTTTTTCAGCACACGGACGGGGGTGCCGCCGATGCGGCCGGTGACGATGGTGTCGCTGTCCTTGGCGCGCAGAAGCGCGGCCTTATAGTTCTCGTGGACGGGGCATTCCTCACTGACCAGCAGGCAGGTACCCACCTGCACGCCGCAGGCACCCAGTGCGAAGGCTGCGGCCAGCTGACGGCCATCGGCGATGCCGCCCGCCGCGATGACAGGGACATCTACAGCGTCCACCACCTGCGGGACAAGGGCCATGGTGGTCATCTCGCCCACATGGCCGCCGCTCTCGGTGCCTTCGGCGATGACGGCATCCACGCCCAGAGGGGCAAGGTGCTTGGCCAGAACGGCCGCTGCCACCACGGGGATGACCTTGATACCGGCTTCCTTCCACATGGGGATGTACTTGCCGGGGTTGCCCGCGCCGGTGGTGACGACCTTGACGCCCTCTTCCACGACGATCTTCGCAAACTCGTCGGCCTGGGGGTGCATCAGCATGATGTTGACGCCAAAGGGCTTGTCGGTGAGCGCCTTGCAGCGGCGGATGTTCTCCCGCAGCGTCTCAGCGTTCATGCCGCCTGCGCCGATAAGGCCCAGCGCACCGGCGTTGGAGCAGGCAGCGGCAAACTCGCCGGTGGCGATGTTGGCCATTCCGCCCTGAATGATGGGGTATTTCGTGCCTAATATCTCGTTGAGTAATTTCATGTAAATCGTCCTATTGATAGGTTTTACTTTAGAGCGCTCACCCTTTGGGAGAGCTGGCATGGCGTCAGCCATGACGGAGAGGGCTGTACGTAACCAGCATCCCGCCCCAGGTCAATCCGCCGCCGAAGCCGATGCAGGATACCTTCTGCCCGGCTTTGAGCAGACCGGCTTCGGCCATCTCGTTGAGGGCCACCGGGATGCTGGCCGCGCTGGTGTTGCCGTGGCGGTCCATGTTCTTGTAGAACTTTGCGGCGTCGGCGTGGAGCGCTTTCACACAATGGTCGATGATGCGGCTGTTGGCCTGATGGCAGACCACCCAGTCCACATCGTCCAGCGCCAGCTGCGTCTCGTCCAGCACCGCGTGCAGACAGCGGGGCAGTGCGTCCACCGCAAAGCGGAAGACGGCACGCCCGTCCATGCTGATGGGGGCCGAGCCGGTGCGGCAGGGGCCTCCTGCGTGGATAGCCTCGTCGCCCCGTGCGCCCAGCGTGATCGCAAACGGTGCGTCGCACAGTTCAAAAATCGCTGCGCCCGCACCGTCGCCGAAGAGCACACAGGTAGAGCGGTCGGTCTGGTCCATCAGGCGGGACAGCGCTTCGCAGCCCACCACGAGGGCGTACCGTCCGCCTAGCGTCGCCATCAGGCCGCGGGCCACGGCGGTGCCGTAGATGAAGCCCGAGCAGGCGGCGTTGACATCCAGCGCGGGGCGGTTTTCGGGCAGATTCAGCGCCCGCTGCACCTGACAGGCCACACTTGGGGTGGCGTCAGGGGCCGAAAGGGTCGCGCAGACACAGCAGGCAATATCCTGCGGCGAAAGACCACTGCGCTCCAGCGCCTGCTTTGCCGCCGCGATGGCCAGCGTGGCGGCGGATTCTTCCTCCGTACACCAGTGGCGGGCGCGGATGCCGGTGCGGGTGGTGATCCACTCGTCGCTGGTGTCCACGGTGCGGCTCAACTCTTCATTGGTGACCGTGCGGCCGGGCAGAGCTCCGCCGGTGGCGATCAACTGCAAACCGTTCATGCTCGTTTCGCTTCTCCGATCTGACGAAATTTTTTGTACCGCTGGTCGGCCAATGCCTTGCCGCTCATCTTGCAGAGGGCGGTGAGGTGGTTTTTCAGAGCCGTATCCATGGCAGCAAACAGGGCCGCGTGGCTGCGCTGTGCGCCGCCCACAGGCTCCGGGATGATCTCCTCGACGATGCCGTCCTTGTAGAGGTCCTGTGCGGTCAGCTTCATGATCTCGCAGGCTTCGCCGCTGCGGGAGGAATCCTTCCACAGGATGCTGGCGAAGCCCTCAGGGCTGAGCACCGAGTAGACGGCATTTTCCAGCATGAGGATGTGGTTTGCCACACCCAGCGCCAGTGCGCCGCCGGAAGAGCCCTCGCCGGTGACGACAGCGATGACGGGAACCGTCAGACCGCTCATCTCCATCAGGTTTCGGGCGATAGCCTCGCCCTGTCCCCGCTCTTCGGCCTCCTTGCCGGGGTATGCGCCCGGCGTGTCGATGAAGGTGATGATGGGGCGGCCAAACTTTTCGGCCTGCTTCATGAGACGGAGGGCCTTGCGGTAGCCCTCCGGTCCCGGCATACCGAAGTTGCAGGCCATGTTCTCTTCCAGTGTGGAACCTTTGCGGTGGCCGATGACGGTCACAGGCATCCCGTGGAAGCGGGCGATGCCGCCCAGGATGGCGCTGTCCTCCCGGCACTGACGATCGCCGCACTGCTCAAAGAAATCGGTGAACAGGGCGTTGATGGTCTCGTCGATATGGGGGCGCTCGGGATGGCGGGCCAGAAAGACCCGGTCCTCGGCGGTCAGCGGGCCGCAGCAGCGGAGGATCTCATCTTCCTCCACAGCCAGTTCGGCCAGCTCGGAAGCGTGGGCCGTGATGGCGGCCATCTGGCTCTCCTCGTCCTGTGCGCCGCCCCGCAGGGCAGCGATCTGGGCGTCCAAAGGAGCAAGCTGCTCCAGAAGTTCTTTTATCATTCCGTTTTCCTCCCGCCTGCGTGGAGCTGCAGCAGCTGGATGAGGGTGGCGCGGAGCTCACTGCGGGGTACGACCTTGTCTACAAAGCCGTGTTCCAGCTGGAACTCGCTGCGCTGGAAGCCCTCGGGCAGGCGCTCGCCGATGGTCTGCTCGATGACGCGGGGGCCTGCAAAACCGATGAGTGCGCCCGGCTCAGCCAGCATGATGTCGCCAAGGCTGGCAAAGCTGGCGGTAACGCCGCCGGTAGTGGGGTGGGTCAACACACTGATGTACAGCCCGCCCTTGGCCGAAAAGCGCTCGATGGCGGCGCTGGTCTTGGCCATCTGCATCAGGCTGAAAATGCCCTCCTGCATCCGGGCGCCGCCGCTGGCCGAAAAGATGACCAGCGGCAGTTTTTTCGCCGCCGCGTACTCGATGGCGCGGGTGATCTTCTCGCCCACGGCCGTGCTCATGCTGCCCATAAAGAAGCGGCTGTCCAGCACAGCGGCCACCACCGACACGCCGCCGATGCGGCCCACTGCCGCGACAGCGGCCTCGCTGAGGCCCGTCTTCTGGGTCTGGGCGCTGAGCTTGTCGGTGTAGCCGGGAAATCCCAGCACGTCCTGCGGGGCCAGCTCTGCGTCCAGCTCCCGGAAACTGCCGCTGTCCAGCACAAGGCTCAGGCGGTAGTACGCACCGATGGGCTGGTGATTGCCGCAGTTGGGGCAGACGAAGAGGCTCTTGGCCCAGATCTGGCGGGTGGCACGGCGGCCGCACTGCTTGCATTCCACAAACTGCGGCTCATGCCACGCCACACCGGTGTCCCTCCGGGCTTTGAGCTGGAAGGTACGCTCCCGCATCCGGCCCGGGAGCAGGTCTCTGATGTCGTTCATCGTTATGCCTCAGCGTGTGCAGTCAGGTAGTTGAAGATGTCGCCGACGGTCTTCATGTTGGCCAGCTCCTCGTCGGGGATGGAGACGCCGAAAGCATTCTCCAGAGCCATGTTCAGCTCCACAGCGTCCAGGCTGTCGGCCTCGAGGTCCTCGGTCAGGCTGGCCTCCATCGTGACCTTCTCCTCCTCGCAGTTCAGGGTGTCAACGACGATCTTCTTCATATCCTCAAAAGTCATGGTGATTTTCTCCTTTTATCTTGTGTATGTGTGTTGTACTATCGTATCTTGTTCGGGCAAATCAGTTCACGTCATTTAGTTAAATGTTTTGAACGATTTGATAAGGCAATTATACTCGCGAGGCCACCATTGTCAATAGTTTTATCTAAAAAGTTTTAGTTTTCTCATTTCTTTCACAGGTCGTTGCGCAACCAATACAATATTTTCGTCGTGTATTTCGGGTTTTTTGTAGTTTTTCCCGGCCCCTGTGCGATATTCGGCCCAGAAACGCTGATAGATACAGAACAAAAAGAGCAGAGACTTGCGGTTTCGCACCGCAGGCTCTGCTCTTTTGTGTTATTTATTCTTCATTTACGCCAAGTCTTTTATATACTTCTGCCTCGTCCACGGGAACACCGGAAATTTTTCCAGCTTCCAGTTCCTCCATGAGGCGCGCTCTATCTTGTTCTTTCATACTGTTATTTCAACCTGATTTCCTTCCACCGCAAGGACACAGCTTTCGTAATAGCCGTCTCCGGTGGTGCGGGGGCCGCTGAGGACTTCGAGGCCGTCGGCCTTGAGGCGGGCCGTCAGCGCATCCACCTTCTCCCGACTGCCGACGCTGAACGCGATGTGCGCGTATCCGGTGCGGGCGGCAGGCTTCGGCTCGTCGGACATCCCGGGTTTGTTCATCAGCTCCAGGCGTGCGCCGTCCGCGAAAGTGAGAAAGTAGGAGCGGAAGTCCGTCCTCGGGTTGTGGTAGCCCGCATTCGGCACGGCGTCAAAATAGCGCACAAAGAAGTCCTTTGCAGCCTCGAGGTCGTTGACGTACAGGGCGATGTGCTCGATCTTCATAGTGTCTCCTTTCTATGTTTCACCAGATAGTAACCAATGCCGAAGCTGTTCACGAGGCCCTGCACCATCAGGATGCAGAGGCCCAGCAGGATGCTGCCGGTGATGGGGCCGGATGTCAATGTACGCTGCACGGGGTAGATTTCTCCTTTTTTCACACCTCAACAAAATTTCATACGGTATTCTTTGGGAGTGCAGTGTTTTATCTCCCGGAAGATCTTGATAAAGTAGCTGCCATCGGTGAAGCCGCACTCCGCGCCGATCTCGCCGGTCTTGAGCCGGGTGGAGCGAAGCAGCTCAGCGGCCTTTTCCACCCGGTACTGCTTGACGTACTGGATGGGCGTGATGCCCAGCATCTGCCTGAAACTGCGCAGACAGGCGCTCTCGCTGAGGGCCACGCTGCCCGCGATGAGCTGGACTGTCAGCTCTTCCGCGTAGTGTTCCTCCACGAAGCGGAGCATCTGCTTCATCCGCTCGGAGGCGATCTGCTCCTGCTGGGAGACTTTCGTCCGCCCGCCCACGCACTGGGTGCTCAGCAGCCGCAGGGCCAGAGAGAGGTGGTAGCGCACCCGGTTCTCGTAGTCGAAGGGTTCGTCCGACACGGCCTTCCAGCTCTCGTGCAGACAGTCCAGCACCTGTTTCTGCCACGGCACCAACCCATCCAGAAGGAAAAATGGCGGGGCATCGGGCTGGGTCATGGGGCGGATGAGCTTCTGCCAGAAGATGGTGTCCATGCCGCCCACGAGCCGCGGATGGAACACGCCCGAGTGGAGCAGGGCTGTGCCTTCCAGTGCCTGCTCCACCGCGTGGAGGACGCCCGAGTTGATGAACACTCCCTGCCCGGTCTGCAAGGTGAGGCGGGTCTTGTTGACGTCCACATGGAGCGGTCCCTTCGTGCAGAGCACATATTCAAACTCTTCGTGCCAGTGCCACGCCACCGAATAGCTGGACAGATCCTCGGCATAGCAGGCGATGGGAAACAGCGCGCTGCCGTGCTGCACAAGTTCCCTGCCCTTTTCGCTGGCGACGATGTTGGAGCTGATATTTAGTGCCATATTCGCCAATTCCTTTCCCCAATATATTGAAGATTTTTTATCAAAGCCGATTTTGTTGTACAAAGTATGTGTTTTTGTTCTATCATTTGTGCCGGTTTCGTGGTATTATTTCATCGGAGCTGATAAGCTCAGTATAGCACTGAAACGGGGCAGATACAACCCACTTCCAAGGGTCTTGCGCACTGTCCCACAGCTCCAAGGCCGCGATGCCGCCCGCACCCCGACCCACAAGGCTTTTGCAGAAGTCTTACACACTTTACCGAACACGGAGGTATTTATTATGCTTCGCATCGAATATTTTGATAAAAACCGCTTCATGAAACAGGTCGCCGCAAGCCGCGGCAGCGTCATCCTGCACCTGGACAATGGCTCCACCTGCGACCTCAAGAAGGACAACGAGGCTTCCGCCATCTTCCAGACCCTGGACGCTCCCAAGAAGGGCTTCAGCATCAGCGTGAGCGACCCCGCTGATGTCACCGGCTTCCTGCGCTATATGCTCGAGGCTGGCCGCGCCTGCTGAAAACGCCATCATCTATTCTTCATTATTCATCATCACAGCAAAACGGGACAGCCCCGCTCTGGCACATCTCAGAGCGGGGCTGTCCCGTTTTGTTGCATTTTTATTTTACAGGATGCACCGGCTGATGGCCTGCGCCACAGCCAGCAGCTCTTCCTGCCCGATGAAGCCGAACTTCATCTCGTGCTCGTCGGCGTAGCAGACCGTCAGTTCCGAAGTCTGCAATGGGTCGCCGAAGCCTGCCGTCTGGATGCCGAAGTGGACGATCTTCCGGTAGGGCAGGACGAAGATCTCCTGCCGGGTGCCGGTAACGCCCTGCATATCCACCATGAAAATGCGGTGGCTCGTAAAAACGGCCTGATCGCGCACCGTCTTGTATGCGCCCACGATGCTTTCGCCGTCCAGCAAAAGCGCCTGCACATTCTTGCAGATCTCCTTCTCCTTGATGCGGATGAGGTTCTGCATCGGCTTTTCCCGAAATTCCATACCGGAGTCTCCCTTCTTTTTCCCTATATAATAGGTGTTTCTGGGCCAAGTATAACATTTCTGCCACAGAGCTTCAAGTCATTCTCGCCTTTTGGGCCGGGTTGTGTTATACTGACAGGTGATTTGAGATTCCTTGTATACAAAAAAGAGGTTCACCTATGGAGATCATCGTACATCAGGCCATTCTCCACGTTCTGGATACCACGCTGGACGCCCCCGTGCTCAGCGGCAGCTGCATGGAGATGACAGCCGAAAAGACGGCCTATCTGCAATACCACATCGAAAAGCTGCTTGCCAGCGACGACATCCGCCAGTGCCGCCCCCTGCCGGACTCGGCATTTCGGTACGAGCTGGAACAGAACAAGGACTTTATCGACCTGTCCTGCCGCATTGCGGGCGTCCTGTTCGACTATATGCACGCTCATACCACCATTCCGGGGGCCGACCTCGCCGTGGTGGACTTCACCCGGGACGGCCAGCCGTGGCTGGGCATCCTCAAGCTCAACTATAAAAACGGCTATACCCACTACACCGAGAGCGTAGACGGTGCGCCGGTCAACTCCATCATCCAGCAGCGGGCCTGCCTGCCCACCCAGAGCGGCAAGGTGGAGGAAGGCGCACTGGTGGACCTGACCGACTACTCCATGAAGCTGCTGGAGAAAAAGTTCGACATCGACGGCCACAAGGAGTTTTATCTCTCCACCGTCGTTTTCCAGTACACCACCGCCGAGCCGGAAAAGAAAAAGCTGCAGGCCATTCAGGACGCCGCCGTCCAGGCCGTGCAGGAGAACTATCAGGACGAGCCCCACGTGGAGGCGCAGGTGGCCATGCTCATCGCCAATCAGGCCGCTGACAACGACAACAAGGTGACGGTCGAGCAGGTGCGCCGGCAGCTGGCTGAGGAATACCCGCTGGCGGCTGTCCCCTTCGACGACTATGTGGAGAAAAGCGACGTCCTCGAGCCGGCGCAGGCCCAGCAGCCCGTCACGGTCTCCCCCGCCCGCATCCGCCGGATGGAGAGCCGCAGCATCCACACCGCCAGCGGCATCGAGGTAAAGATCCCTACCGAGATCCTCTCTGAGGATTCTGCGGTGGAATTTCTCCACGCCGAGGACGGCAGTGTTTCGCTGCTCATCAAGAACGTCATCCTGTAAGGAGAGGATCTTATTATGGACCTTGCTGTCATCACCGCCCAGCAGGTGGCGGAACTGTTCATCCTCATAGGGCTGGGGGCTCTTGGTGCCAAGACCGGCCTGCTCCGCCCCGAGGGCAAGCAGACTCTCTCGAACCTGCTGGTCAACCTCGTCGTCCCGGCCATGATCATCAACTCCTACCGCATGGAGTTCAGCGCAGAAATTCTGCACAACCTCATGGCCGCGTTCGCCCTGAGCACCCTGTCCATCCTGCTGGGACTCGTCATCACCCTGCTGTTCACGGCCCGCAGCAGGGACAGCCGGACGCCCATCTTCCGGTTCGCCTGTGTCTTCTCCAATGCGGGCTACATGGGCCTGCCCCTCATTTCGGCGCTCTTCGGCTCCGAGGGCCTGCTTTATGCCAGCGCCTTCTTTACCCTGTTCAATCTCCTGCTCTGGACGGTGGGCTACAGCATGGTCAGCGGCAGCTCCGACCCCAAAAAGGTCGCCCAGAGCCTGCTGCACTGCCCGGCCATCTACGCCATCGTCGTAGGTCTCGTCCTCTACCTGCTCCAGATCCCGCTGCCCGACCTCATCGTCCAGCCCATGGAGCTTCTGGGCGACATGAACACTCCCCTCTCCATGCTCATCACCGGCATGCTCATCGCCTCGGGCGACCTGCACCGCACCCTTACCGACAAGCACATCTGGAAGCTCACCGTGGTCCGGATGCTTTTCATTCCGGTTCTGACCATTGCAGCTTTCGCCGCGCTGGGGCTCTTCCGCTATGGCATGGTCACGCAGGTCATCCTGCTGCTGGAATGCTGCCCCGCCGCGTCCATCACCTCGGTGTTCGCCGTCCAGTTCCACCACGATGAGCAGTTTGCCGCCGGCAGCGTCGTGCTGACCACCCTGCTCAGCATCGTGTTCCTGCCGCTGTGTGCGCTTGCACTTACGATGTTCTGAGAAAAATTTCTTTTACAATGCAAGGCCCCTGCCGCTTTGGAATCGCGGCAGGGGCCTTGCTATTTTTATTGTTTGGTCAGGATATATGCGCCGTTAATGCCCTTTTGTCCATCCGGAGTCGAAAGAGAGGACAATGCGTACGCTTTTTCATCCTCTACCGTTCCATTGGGGCTTATCCATTGCGGACAGTGTTTGGGATAGATGCTCATTCCTATCGTCACGCTCGTATCAAATCCCCCTTGATTGAATGTCGTTGTTTCAAAATTGATTCGCACATGGTAATACTGCGACCAAGCATTTGTAACCTCTATTTTTACTGGGGTCAATGTATCGTAGCCCTTTGACACCAGCATACTTCCACCCCAAGACCATTCTTTCATCAGAAAATTCGCTTGGTATTTTACATATGCAGTATCTCCTTCAATGTGGTCAATGACGAATCGATAGGATTCTTCTCCTTTGGAAGCCACCCAAGTTCCACACAGTTCATCTGTGAACTGAACTTGTACATTCGTCCCGCCTTCTGTCGCCAGAACCCAGCCATCCAGTGTGTACTGATACTCCAACTGGTAATCTCTGGTCATATTCATGTACTGTGTATTGGAGCCAAGTTGTACATCGACCATAATGTACTGTTCCAGTGCATTACTATATTCACAGCGTCCCACCTGTGTGATGCAATACTGTTCATTGATTTTTTCTTGTAAAAGCTTTTGCACGCACTCATCCACGACACTCTGCGGCAGTGGGCTTTTGGGCAGAACTGTCATATCTGTTTGGGAAACGCTTGTCACCTTCCAATTTTTGCTTTCATACAGCCCTGTGACCTCATAGGATGCCTCATAAGACGAATCGCCATTCTCCGCCCGGACACTGACCGATACGCTCTCACTCTTGTAATTGCTATCGTAGTTCCGATTTCCTACTTGAAAATCTGTAATCGACAATCCGTATGCGCCGTAGTTATCATCCTGATTCTGAATCGCCTGCTTCAGCAGCTCGTCCGGGATTTTCTTAGAGCCTCCGCAGGCCGTGCAAAAAAGCAATGTCGTTAAAACCACTGCAAGAATCATCCATCGTTTCAATTTACTCATCCAAAGAACTCCTCACTGTTTATAGTAAGTCACGATTTCCCCGCCGTTGTTAATCACGATTTTATTTCCATTAATGGTACACTTGTATTTTTCCCAGACGGCATTGCCCCAATAAAAATAAAGCGTTCCATTCTTGTACTCATAGGTGCAGGTAAACGCGCCAATGTCTCAATAACCATTTTCAAAAACGAACTCGTCCGGCAGTGAATACGAATAGCTTTCCGCCTTATAGGTTCCGGAAAGCCTTGGAACAGAGTCTCTTTTCAGTAGCACAGTTCCTACGATAAGAATCGCCACTAGTAGAAATACCGCCGCAGTGATTTTCTTCTTTTGAGTCATAGTATCCTCTCCCCATTGAATTATTTTTTCGACCACATCCGGCCACGATTTCATTTTACCCGTTTTGCACTTATTTTTCAAGTGCAAATAGCACACATTTTAATGTGTAGAACTTGTGCACTCTGTCATTATAATGAAAGATATGGAGGGTGCGTTTATGCCTTTTAAAATTCCAAAAGAAGAATATGTCAACCGAACATTCCGCTTAAACAAGAAATTGGTTGACCGTATGGAGTCCATCTGCAACGATAAAAATATCTCTATGAACAAGCTTACCGTCCTGTGCATTGAGTACGCCTTAAACAATCTGGAAGAAGATGAAGTCCCTTCCAAATAATAGAATCCCTCGGGGGTATCCGAGGGATTTTTGCTGTCTCACTCTTTTCTTTTAAAGCTCTTCGTGCTATGCTTAGAGCCAAATGAGCTGCCATGTTTACAAATTCACAGGAGTAAAAACCATGTCTGATATTACCATCCGCAACGCCACATTGGCCGACGCACCCCGCATTCTGGAAATCTACGCCTACTACGTCGAGCACACGGTCATCACTTTCGAGTACGATGTGCCGTCGCTTGCCGAGTTCGAGGGCCGGATGCGGGACATCATGAAAAAATACCCCTACCTCGTCATTGAGCGGGATGGCCGCATCGAGGGCTACGCCTATGCCCACGCCTTTGTGGGACGTGCCGCCTACGACTGGGCCGCAGAGCTGACCATCTACCTCGACCACGACGCCAGGCGCGGCGGACTGGGCCGCGTCCTCTATGAGACGCTGGCCGACCGGCTCAAGGCCATGGGTGTCCTCAACCTCTACGCCTGCATCGGCTACCCGCAGGTGGAGGACGAATACCTCACCAAAAACAGCGCCCAGTTCCACGAGCATCTGGGCTTCACACTGGCCGGCACCTTCCACAACTGCGGCTATAAGTTCGGGCGCTGGTACGACATGATCTGGATGGAAAAAATCATCGGCGAGCACCGCCCCGACCAGCCGGACATCGTGCCGTATCAATATTGAGCCTATGCAAAAAAGCAGGTGCATCCGCTGGATGCACCTGCTTTTGCTTTATTGTTTATCCATCTGCTCTTTGTGGTATTGCAGCGTGTACAGCTGATAATACCGGCCATGTGCGGCAAGAAGCTGCTGGTGAGTCCCCTGCTCCAAGATCCTGCCGCGCGACAGTACGATGATGTTATCTGCGTGCTGGATGGTGGAGAGGCGGTGTGCTACGATGAGCATCGTGCCGACGCTGCGCATCTTTTCCAGCGAATCCTGAATCAGAAGCTCCGTCTCGGTGTCGATGTTGGCGGTGGCCTCGTCCAGAATCATGACGCTGGGCTTATGCAGGATGGTGCGGGCAAAGCTGAGCAGCTGGCGCTGGCCCGCCGAGAAGTTATTGCCGCGCTCCCGGACTTCTTCGTCGAGGCCGTGCTCAAGTTTGTTGATGAAGTGGTCGGCATTGACATACCGACAGACCTTCATGATCTCTTCGTCGGGAATGTTTTCCTCCCGGAGGACGATGTTGCTGCGGATAGTACCCGAGAAGAGGAAAACGTCCTGCAGCATCTGGCCGAAGTGGCGACGGAGGGAGGAGATCTTGATTTTGCGGATGTCGATGCCGTCGATCAAGATCTCGCCCTTCTGGAACTCGTAGTTGCGGCAGATGAGGGAGAGGATGGTGCTCTTGCCCGAGCCGGTGGAGCCGACGAAGGCCACGGTCTGGCGGGGCTCCACATGGAAGGAAACGCCCTGCAGCACCCACTCGCCGGGGATGTAGCTGAACCAGACGTCCCGGAACTCGATGTCGCCCTTCACTTCGTCCAGCTCGACGGCATCGGGGGCGTCCACCATCTGGGGCTGGATGTCCATGATGGAGAAGACCTTCTCCGACGACGCCAGCGCCGACTGCAGCCAGTTGAACTGCTCGGCGAGGTTCTGGATGGGGGTGAAGAACTTGGAGATATACATATAGAAGGTGACGATGGTGCCGCTGGAAATGGTCTGCCCGAGGAAGGTGACATGGTTCAGATGGCCCATGCCGCCAAGATAGAACAGGCAGAGGATCGAGCTGATATACAGCATATACACCAGCGGACGGAAGACGCCGAAGACGAAGATCTGCTCCTGCGTGGCCTTGGCGAGGGTCTGGCTCTTCTGGCGGAACTCCTCCAGCTTCTCGTCCTCGCGGCCAAAGATTTGGGTGACCTTGATGCCGGAGAGGTTCTCGGAGAGGTAGGTGTTGATGTCGGTGGTCGCGTCCTTGACCTTGCGGTAGGCGCGGCGGGAGAACTTGCGGAAGATGACCGTGAACAGGAGGATGAAGGGTACGAAGCAGAGCACCATCAGGGTCAGCTCGTAGTTCAGGAAGAGCATCGCCACCAGAATGCCCAAAATGACGAAGGCGTTCTTGGTCAGGTTGACGAAGAGGTTCGTGAACATTATCGAGATGGCGTTTGTGTCGTTGGTCACGCGGGTGACGAGCTTGCCCACCGGGATGTCGTTCAGCTGGCCGTGGGAGAGGCTTTCAATGTGGGTGAAAAGGTCTTCACGCAAATCGGAGATGATGCGCTGGCCCACACGCTGCAGAATAACGGCCTGCAAATAGGTGCTGGCCATCGAGAAGACCAGCACACCCGCGTACACGGCCACACTGACGTAGAGGCTTTTCAGTTCGAAATCGCCCACCACAAGCTCTTCGATGTAGCCCACGATGAGGGGCGACGCGATGTCGTAGGAGATGGAGAAGAGGACGAGAAAGCCCACGACGACGAACTGCCTGAGGTAGGGCTTGGCGTAGCCGAAGAGGCGGCGCAGGATCTCGCCGTCGGCCATGCTGCGCTCGAAGCCCATAGCCGTTTTCTTGTCTTTGACGCAGGCGTAGGCGATGAGCAGCAGCACCGACACGGTGCCGATGACGCCGCCTACGAGAAGAAGCGGATTCAGACTCATCATGCGTTGCCACCTCCCACTTCGTCTTCAAGCTTCTGCAGATCGACCATCTTGCGGTACTCCGGGCAGGATGCATAGAGCCGGTCGTGGGGGCCGACGGCCTCCACTCTGCCGTCCTCGAGGAAGATGATCTTATCCAGTCCCTCCACCGTCGAGATGCGGTGCGCGATGAGCAGAGTGGTCTTACCTGTACGGCTCTTTTTCAGGTTGTCGAGGATGATTTTTTCCGTCCTGGTATCCACCGCCGAAACCGAGTCGTCGAGGATCAGGATGGGCGCATCTTTCAGCAGGGCGCGGGCGATGGAGATGCGCTGCTTCTGACCGCCCGAGACGGTGACGCCGCGCTCGCCCAGGACAGTCTCGTAGCCATCCTTGAAGTCCACAATGTTATCCCGGACGTCAGCAAGGCTGGCCGCCCGTTCAATGTCCTCGGGGGTGGCGTCATCCACGCCAAAGGCGATGTTGTGGGCGATGGTATCCGAGAAGAGGAAGTTCTCCTGCGGGACATAGGCACATGCCTGCCGCACCGAGTGGATGGAGACGCCGTTGACGTCCTTCCCATCCACGAAAAGGGTGCCGTCGGGGACATTATAAGTGCGCAGGAGCAAATCGACCAGCGCCGTCTTGCCTGCGCCGGTCTTGCCCACGATGCCCACGCTCTCGCCGGGCTGGATCGTGAAGGAGATGTTTTTCAGCACATCGAACTCGCCGTCCGGGTAGCGGAAGGTCAAATCGTGGAACTCAATGCCGCCCTTGGGATTTTCGAGGTCCGGCACACCGGCGCGGTCGGCCACATCAATGGGTGCGTCCAGCAGCTCGGTGATGCGGTTGAGGGAGGCTTTGCCGCGGGAGGTCTTTTCGATGAGCATTGAGATCGCCATGATGGGCCAGACGATCGCCTCGAAATAGCCGATGTACTCCACCAGCTGGCCCGCATTGAAATTTCCCTTGTAGACGAGATAGCCGCCGTAGCCGAGGATGACGCAGATGACCGACTCCACGAAGAACGTCACCATCACTTCGAGTAATACCGAGATGCGAGTATACTCCACGTTGACCTCTTCGTTGTCTTTATTGAGTTTGCGGAAAGCGATGAGCTCTTTGAGCTCCTTGACAAACGCCTTGATGACCGCGATGCCGGAGAAGTTCTCCTGCGCAAAGTCGGACAGGTCAGAGAACGCCTGCTGGCGCTTCTCCCACGTTTTGGTCATGGTCTTGCCCATCACGGTGCCGATGGCAAACATGAACGCAGCCGGGATGAGGGCCAGCATGGTCATGCGTCTGTCCATGCACCACATCCGGTAGAGGGCCAGCAGACCCAGCACCAATGCGTCAAAGAACATCAGGATGCCGTCGCCGAAGCACTCCTGGATGGTGTCGAGGTCGTTGGTGTAGAGGCTCATGAGGTTGCCGACCTTGTTCACCTGATAGTACTGCTGGGACAGACGGCGGCTGTGGTCGAACATCTTCTCCCGCAGATCCGCCTGAACCCGGATGCTGGTGCCGAAGAAGCAGATGCGCCACAAAAATCGCCCCACCACCATGAACAGCACGATCCATATCATGGGCAGGCAGATGTGCTGGAACAGCACCTCTTTCGTGAAAGGCATCGTCTCGCCCCTCACCACCACCTGTCCGAGGTTGACGCCGTTGATGACCAGACGATAGAGCTGCGGCACAAGCAGCTGGATATAGTCCACCATCAGCAGCGCAAGGATGCCCAGCAGCAGCGCGGGCGCGTGGCGCAGGTAATAGCGGTTGATGTACTTGCCGAATATCACTGGTTTTCCCTCCTTTTCCCACAGCACAGAGGCGAGCCAACGCCCGCGGGCCGAACTCCCGCAAGCGGTCAGCCCGCCTCTGTTTGTTGCACGATAGTCTCAGTATACGGCTCAGCACACTGCATTGTCAACATTTGATGCAGTTTCTGTTAAAAAAAGCCATCGTCGTGCATTTCTGCACAAACGATGGCTTCATGTTGGAGCGGCCGACGAGGCTCGAACTCGCTACCTCCACCTTGGCAAGGTGGCGCTCTACCAGATGAGCTACGGCCGCATACTCCATGTGGCGTCCCGGGGTGTTGCTCCCGGCGACGTCGATTATTATACCGCAAGCCGGGGCCGTTGTCAACACCCAATCTGCATTTTTTGCAATTTTTGGGGCAAAAGACCGACATTCGGCCCTGCATCGTGCAATTTGCAATTTCAGACATCTCCGCATCATGTCATCGGACGTCCGATGACTATTCAATTTCGTTCAGGTTCCGCCCCGCTGATGCGAAGAAAATTTATTTGCATTCCACACCGGGAACTATTATAATAGAGCGTGTCAATATGTCGTACAGGAACGCTGCGCCCGCCCCTTGCAGGCCGGCGCGCGTTTTTGTGCGCGGAGATGGAAATGTCAGCATAAAGGAGCATACACGATGTATAAGATCACTGAAAAGGTCGCGCTGAACCCCACCGTGACAAAGATGGTCATTGAAGCCCCGCTGATCGCCAAAAAGGCAAAGCCGGGTCAGTTCATCATTGTCCGCCCGTTTGAGGACAGCGAGCGCATCCCCCTGACGGTCGCCGGTTACGACCGCGAGGCCGGTACCGTGGAGATCATCTTCCAGATCGTCGGCGGCACCACCATGGAGCTGAACAGCCTGAACGTGGGCGACAGCGTCCACGACTTTGTGGGCCCGCTGGGCCGTGCCACCGAGGTGGAAGGCCTGAAGAAGGTGTGCGTGGTCGGCGGCGGCGTGGGCTGCGCCATTGCCCTGCCCATTGCCAAGGAACTGCACGATCAGGGCTGTGTGGTGCACAGCGTCATCGGCTTCCGCAGCAAGGATCTGCTGATCCTGGAGGACGAGTTCAAGGCCTGCAGCGACGAGCTGCGCATCATGACCGATGACGGCAGCTACGGCACCAAGGGTGTGGTCACCGCCGCCCTGGACGAGCTGGTGGCTGCCGGCAACCAGTACGACCTGGTGATCACCATCGGCCCGCTGATCATGATGAAGTTCGTGGTCAAGACCTGCCAGAAGCACGGCCTGAAGAGCATCGTTTCCATGAACCCCATTATGATCGACGGCACCGGCAT